>MDSZ01031494.1_pt1 | contig 14794 bp, 10 predicted proteins | sample 811201 | NCBI WGS metagenome assembly MDSZ01 (sample SAMN05326647, study PRJNA326480) | marine metagenome | isolation source: seawater | place: Indian Ocean: North | collected 2010
ATCGTCTACGGCAATGGTGCAGAGACGATTAAACAATTGTTTTCAGGACGCGCTCGTAGCTCAGCTGGATAGAGCACTAGACTACGAATCTAGGGGTCGGGAGTTCGAATCTTCCCGAGCGCGCCAATTTCCCATTTTCAAGGTCTGTGGACCGTGGAACTAGTGACTGTTTCCAAAAGATTAACGTACTGGTACAGGAATTTGACGTCTTATGGTGCGGGTAAGGTCGATGAAATATAAGCAATTTACAGAGGATAACTACAGGTTAAATAGAACTATTGTGTCTGATGACATTGAACCAATCTTAAATTCAGTCTCGTCGGAATTGGCGTTGCCCATTAACATTCACCGTTACCCAAGTGGAGAAGATATTGGAACGTGGATAGTTCCGCCTTCTTGGAATGTTAAAGAGGCATGGATCAAAGATTGTAGTGGAAAAATTATTGCCTCGTACGAAGAACACCCGCTTTTTTTAGCCCCCTATTCGGCTCCGTTCTCTGGACAAGTCAGTAAAAAAACGTTGGAAAAGCACGTTCGCTTTCATCCTACGAGGAAAGACGATTATTATTACGAACACCGACTAGCCTATAACTATCCAATGCGATTAAGCGATTGGGTGGTGACTATGCCCAGAAATCGTTTTGATGCATTGCCAGACCAAGATTACGAAGTTCATATAGACGTAGATGTCACTCCCGGTGAAATGCTCGTCGGTGACGTAACACTTCAAGGTGAAAGCGATAGGACAATAGCTTTGCTTGTTGATTATTGCCATCCCGGACAAGTGAATGACTCTTGGTCTGGTATTCTGGCGATGTTCGAGGTAATGAAAACATTGCAACAGAGAAAAGAGCTCTACTATACCTATAAACTATTGTTGTTCCCTGAAACTATTGGCAGTTGTGCGTATCTCGAAGTTAACCAGGATTTTATAGAAAAATGTGAGTTAGCTATTTTTTCAGAATTTGTAGCATGGGGACGCAATTGGAAAATCCTTGCTGGCAATCGACGTGACGGTTATGCAAAAGACATATGTAAAGTTGCTCAGAAAATGGATTCTGATTTTACTTTAGCTGGTCTTTATGAAGGCTATGGAAATGACGAAATCATTTTCGATTATGCAGGAGTGCCATCAATATCAGTTCAAATGACAGAATGTGATGAATACCACAGTTCTTCAGACGATGTGGACTTGATTGAACAGGGGAATATTGATAAAGCAGCAAAAATGATACTCGAAATTATTAACGTAGCCGAAAAAAACCGCCCCGTTAGGTTAAAATATCGAGTTCCTGTATATATGACACGTTATGATTTGTACGACGATGCAGTATATTCCAAAAAGAAATTCCAGGAAAACAGGTCAATCATGAACGGTTTAAATGATGGTCTCAGTGTTTTGCAAATAAGCAAAAAATATAAGATACCGTTTAATGATGTTGTTAACTACGTGGATAAAATTGAAGCAAATAATCTTCTGGAAAAGCTGTGAAGTCCTTTAATCAACGAGACCTGATTGATTGTCTTAAAAGAGTTGGAGTGAACGAAGGGGATACTGTCTACCTTCAGTCACAGCTTTATAGTCTGGGCAAGCCGCAAATTAACCTAAAAAGCCGAGAAGAATTCTGTCAATTTTTTATTGATACTGTTCGTGAAGTCGTTGGAAAGAATGGCACAATTGTTGTGCCTACCATGTCAACACAAATTGGTAGGGAGAATACAATTTATGATCCCAATAAAACTGAGTCAAACTACGGGACCTTACCGCAATATGTTTCTAAACTCGATGGTTTTACTCGCAGTCTTCATCCACTGATTTCAGTGGCAGCCCAAGGCCCTCTTGCTAAAGACATATGTGGGGCTCGGTCTACGCATAACTTTAACATATTCAGCCCTTTTGAACGCATGGTGCGAAATGGTGCCAAAAATATATTTTTAGGCGTAAGGTTGTCCCAAGCTGCACAAATTGTTCATTATTCAGAATTCATATTTGGCGTGCCGTATTTTTACAACAAAATTCTGTCCAAAAGGCCCAGAATTCGTGGTGTGTTGAGTTCGCACTTAACTGGTGCGGCTGTTAGATATATGCATGCAAATACTGAACAAGACCTGAGTGCAGCTGAGACTGTTCTACTGGAAAGTGGTATTTGTCGGATGACCAACATTGGTGATGGGCAAATTATCTGCGCTAAAATGTCTGATATGGTTGAGGTATTAACAGGTGAGTTAGAAAAAAACCCCTATTTCCTCTTGCGGGCTACACCTGTTTTCCCGTTTGGTGATCCGCCCATGGACGGAAATCAACATTACTTCAAACCATCGATGTCTGGTTTTCACGAGAAGAAAAAAAGCCCCCTAGACGTTCTGTTCCATAAAGCTGCGGTGCACAACCTAGCATTTGCAAAAACTTTGCAAATCTATGCAGAAAAACATCTCAGTGACCAACATATAAAACAGCTCGCAGATTATTCAGAAGCAAGCATGGCAGAATTTGCTTGGGCGTGGACAACTTGTGCTTCAAACAAAAATATGCAAGGTGCAAATCATATCATAGCCTCATTGAGTACCCCTGCCCAATGGAAAGCGCACAATTTTGCACTTGGATATTTTTTTGCGCCATTTGCGGACGTCCGGACGCGCTCTGCATCATTGGGTTTCGAAGTTGAGTTTGCATGTTCACTAAGCAAGCGTTTTAGCCATAAATTTCAATACGACAGACACGAAATAGTTCCGAGTTTAGAAAAATTATCAGAAAGACAAAATCTTTCGGACATATTCATAAATTTGCGAGAATTGAAAAACGTAGATATTTTGACGTTTGCTCAAAATTGTCACGATGTTCTTGTTGAAGGTGGGGTGGCTTTGGTTGAGTTAGATTTTGATAGATTTTATAAAGCTGAACATCCTGAGACAAATTTAGAAAAATTTGTTCAAGATAAATTTTCAGATTTTAACCTCTTTCTTGAACGCATTTATTTACATGAAAACCTTGTCTCGTTTTCTCTGGTGTTGAGAAAGTACTCTAACAAGAGTGTGTGAAATGCAATGAAACAAACAGGAATAACTTATTACCAAGCACTACAAAAATTAAAATTGTTGGCGCCCTCGAGTGCCCGCAAGCTAAAAGTGGCTGTTGGAGGCAATGCCAACTTTGATTTTATGATACCTGGGTTGATTTGCAGTTTATATGAAAAGGGATATGAAGCAGAATGCGTGTCTATTGATTTTGATTCCTGGACACAAGCTATTTATTCCAATGAGACAGCAATTGATTTTTGGGTCATTTGGTTATCCTCACAAGGCGCATCTTTTGGCGGCACACGACGCCAAGATTTTGATGTCAAAGTTATAGCAGATTGTGCCTCCATTATAGCCGAAAGAGGTCAGCAACTCATTCTCATTCAGCCAGAGCCCATGCAGTCAGAGGAGGATCCATTTTCAGTAAACGCCCGCTGGCGAAACGAACTTGCTTATAAATTATCTAAAGCCATCCCAGACTCAGCTATAATAACGCCGGTGGATCATATTCAAAGAAAAATGGGCTTGTCTGATTGGTATTCTGAGAAGTATTGGAACTTGGCAAAATCCCCTGCTCATCCAGATGCCATGACGCAAACAGGTGTGTTTTTATCAAAAGTAATTTCTCAATTACTTAAACCAAGAATTAAAGCGATAATCACTGACTTGGATAATACACTTTGGAATGGTGTAGTTGGTGATGATGGTCCTGAAAACTTAGGCCTCGATGTGTCCGGCTCAGGCAGAGCTTTTATTGAGATGCAACTTTTCTTGAAGGACCAGATAAATAAAGGCATTCCTTTGTCTGTTTGCAGCAAGAATTTACGCGAACAGGCTATGCGCCCTTTTCAAGAACGGTCTGAAATGCTTTTAGAGCAAAGCGATTTCATATATTTTGAAGCATCTTGGTCACCAAAATATATTGCTATTAAATCCATTGCTGAGCGGTTGAATCTTGGTTTAGATGCTATTTGCTTCATCGATGACTCTCCCCACGAACGTGAAGAAGCAAGGACAATGCTACCTGACTTGCAGGTGCCAGAGTTGCCGTCTGATCCAAATGAGCGTGTTCCATATTTATTGGAGAAAGGTTGGTTTATGCATCCACAAGTTTTATCTGAGGACAGGGAACGGGTAGAAACATACCAACAAAATGCTCTCAGACAAGATGCACAACAGTTGGCAACGTCCCTGGATCAATATCTGGATAGCCTCAACATAGAGTTAACCGCAGAACCAATAAGCGCAAAAAACCTAAAACGCGTGGAACAATTGGTCCAAAAGACAAACCAGTTCAATCTTACAACATTGCGGCAGACGGCTAGCGAAATCAATGAGTACATATCTAAACCAGATAGCTACGCTTGTGTATTTTCCGTTTCAGATAGGTTTGGACAATCTGGAATTATCTCAGCGGTTTTGGCATCACGCTGCGGGTCAAAAATGCTGGTAAATTCCTGGGTCATGTCATGTCGCGTTTTTTCAAGAAAAATTGAACATGCAATTTTAGAGCATATGCTTCAGTGGGCAAAAGAAGTTGGTATTAACTCAATTGAATTGCCATTCGCACCTACAAAGAAAAACAACCTAGTAAAGGAGTTTTTGGTAGAAGTTGGTTTTGATTCTGTTGAAGCAGACAATCGCACCCTTTTTAAGGGAGAGGTCAATCGCAAAATTTCTCATCATGCAAAGATAATGTGATTTAAGGAAAGAAATGAGTATGCAAAAATTAGCGTTAAACAAGTTAACAAAAATTTTTAGGGACGTTCTTGAAATTGATGATTTGGTGCTAACTCCAGAGCTTTCTTTTCGCGATATCGAAGAATGGGATTCGTTTAATCACCTCAATATAATACTTGCTGTTGAAGAACAATTTCAAATTCAATTTAAACCTGAAGAAATCGAAGAAATTACATCGGTACAAGATTTAGTCTCGTTGATGAGTAGTTGTGGTTGTGACATTGAATGGAAGTGACTCATCTCTGTCGGTGGACAAGGTTTTTTCGCTAGAAGATCAGCATTGGTTTGCAGGTCTATCAGGGGATTATAACCCTATACATCTTGACGAATTAACTGCCTATCGATCTCAGTACCCACAACCTTTAGTTCATGGGATTCATGTTGTGTTATGGTGTCTGCAACAAATCTCTCAATCTACGTCTGAGTTAGTTTTATCAAAGCTAAGCGTTCGCTTTCGATTACCAGTCCTCGTTAATCAAAAAGTTAAATTATACATCACACAACATCAATCAAACACTTGGAAAGCCACGGTGTATTCAGGACAGAACAAGCTAGTGACACTCACTGCAGTATCCTCAAACTTCAAAAAAACAAATGTTCAACAATTAGAAAATATGCCGTTCGATTTACCGAATGAACTCGAAGTTGACCAACAGCTAGAGGAGTTGTCAGGCAGCATTCCTCTTGGTGTTAACAGATCTTCTTTACAAAAGGCTTTTAACGAATTGATGGCCAAATGCTGTCCTGAACAATTGGCAACCTTATTGTCGAGTTCATATATCGTTGGCATGCGAGTGCCTGGACTCCACTCCTTGTTTAATGAATTAAACTTGTATTGGTCAAATCCGGTTGCCGCAGATGATAATCACCGCGGATGTCTGTCCTTTGAAGTGTGCCGAGTTTTGCCTGCATATAGACGAATCTCACTTAAGTTGTTGGGCAGAAATTATACTGGAAATATCGAAGCCACGTTTCGACCCAAGCCTGTGAAACAAGAGACATTAAGTTACTTTCAAAATATAGTCGCCCCTGATGCGATGAAAAGCGACCGTGTTTTAATTATTGGAGGGTCACGTGGTATTGGAAATGTAGCATCCAAAATTGCTACCGCGGCTGGTGCAGAGGTCTGGTTTACCTACTCTGAGAGCCATGACGAAGCAAGATTGCTCCTAGAAGAACTCTCGGTTGTTTGCCAAGATATAAAAGCTATCAAAATGAATGTGTTGGATAACTGTTGTGCTTTTTTTGAGAAAGTAATCGATTTCAGACCGACAATTATTTTTTATTTCGCAACTCCCCCAATCAAGGAAAATTGGGGCGAATTTGATACGCAGTTGCTCCTTGATTTTGACAAATTTTACATAGAGGCATTTGAAAGAATTATCAGACAATTGCATCATGCATCTCCTTCTAACATGGATGTAATTTTAGCATCGTCTGAATATGTAAATGATACACCCGAACAATTTCGTGAGTATGCTATGAGCAAATCTGCGTCTGAAACTCTCGCATTTTCATTGGATCAAGAGTTGAAACACGCTGCCTTTCATGTCTATAGATTTCCAAAAGTTCTAACTGATCAAACATCAGGTTCTTTAAACCCCAACATAGAGACACCTGGTTCTCACGTGATAAAAGCATTCGAGTTATTGAGGGATGTTAAGTTGTAGCATTTCGGTTTTTGCGAGTGAAATGAAGCTAGTGCTTCTTTTGCGCATTGAAATGATTGAGCACAACTGAAATGGTGGAAGCAGCATTCGAGGCAAAAAACACTGTGATTATTCTTTGTGGCTGGGTTACAGATTATATGATTGATTTTGCGAGTTTTGGAATAGGCTGCTCTTACGTTTTTAGGCTTCCTAAGTGACCTCTAAGATTCAATCTAGGCGTGGCGTGACTGCTACCGTTAAAAAAATTGATACGCGAACATACTCGGCCAGACTTTGCAAAGTAATGTGTTAATTTTGGTAAAACAGCGATTAAAAGTATTGGATCCCAAGACCAACTCCCAAGGCGCAGGCACCAGCTCCAATAACCCCGGTCCGTGGTCCAAGGTCCATGGAACTGAGTTTCAGGCGAGGTTGAAGGTAAGGTTTTGATAGTTGACCATATGCGATGATCTGCTTAGCTTATGCTAAGCTATTGATATTATGAAATTCAGTCATAAATTGGCGCTTCAGATAGGCATCAAACTTCTTCCCGAGCGCGCCAATTCCCAAGTTTCGAATCTCCAGCGTCACAAACTGTCAGGTAGTCACCTGATGGACTTCGATGATGTTACCATCTGGATCATAGAAAAAAATCTGTTGCCAACCCTTAACTGCTGTTTCACCCCAGTCTGAAAAGGGAATTCCGTTTTCCTCAAGGCGCGCCTTAAATGCATCTAAATCGTCAGTTCGATAAGCTATGTGCCCACGTTCAAGTGGGTTGATGGTATGACCCGTTCGAAAACTAATGTTTAAATCTTTCTGCGCCAAATGAGTTTGGATATAACCGTCCGAGACAAAGGCGACATTACCATCGTATCCCTTGTTTTTTTCTAGAAACGGCAATTCATCCGTTCCAGCTTTTAGACCGAGTACATTCCGGTAAAAATGATCCATACCTGATACGTTGTTGGTCGAAAGATTGACATGATGCAATTTTAATTTCATCTCACCTGACGCTCTCTTGCTGTGCAAAAAATGAGGTGCCCGTTGGCTTAACTGGTAATGACATTTCATATGGGCTACATCGTACTTTTCCAGTTGTCACACCCCTTACCAGTTCGTGCGTAAAACGACTTGGTAGGTGATTGGGACTAAGTTCAATCGCATCTTCAGCATAATATGTGGTGATGTAGAGTGTCCGCTCATGGTTCGATAAATTTGGGGCTGAACCGTGTAATAAGCTCGCATGCATCAAACATACAGACCCGGCTTTGCCGGTGCATGACACAATTTGGTTGTTTTTTTCGACAATGATATTTGGATCAACAGCGCCAGTAAATACCCCATCATGCCAATGTGAATATAACGGGCCTTTGTGACTGCCCGGGATAACTTCTAATGGGCCATTTTTCAATGTCACGTCATCCAAAAATAACAAACAGGTTATGATGTCATCATTCGTCATTGGCTGGAACGGAAAATCTTGGTGCCATTTTACTTCAGTGGCAGACCCTGGCAATTTTGAATTCACTTTGCCGTGATGGAACCTAAGATTGGGACCCAGCAAATCTGTGCAATAGTCTACGGTGCACGCTTTTCGCATCACATTTAAGTAAATATCTGACACTTCTTCGGGTGATTGCACACGCCGAAGCGCTGGCTTGTTGGGACTATGGCCCGGTTGCAGGTCAAACCGTGGCCGCCCGTCTAATGTTTCACCATAATCCGTGCTGTACAATCGGCTCTCTTCAACCCAACCTTCAAACACCTGTCTCAAATCAGCTAGTTCTTTAACTGAAACGGCATCTTCAGCCACCAACACACCATCGGCCCAAAACGTCGCTATCTGCTCTTGTGTTAATGCGGCCATCGTTGTCTCCTGTGGGCCAATTGAGGAATTTTGATAGTGAAGAAAATATTGGTGTAAAATTTTTGAAAATCCAAGAAGATTTCGTACACCAAAAATATAATAATATTGAAGATAGATACTGGACGTAAACTTATATCTTGGAACTACAGTAGACCAAGCCGTTACTTAACTCATCTTTGACCGCTACTCACACAACTTTTATCTTAATACTGTTTTCATAACTATTTGCTGTTATGCTGTGATAGAAGCTAAATTTTTCTGGCAAGCATCTGATAGGACAGTGGAAATTATATTGTGAGTTTATGAAATGAGTTCGTTTGAGATTAAAAAAACAGACCCGCTTTTTTCAACACCTCTGTGCCTTTTGGAAATTGAGAATAGTGCTGATTTAAATAAAAAACTCATTTCCGAGTCCCGCGCTTGGCGCAAGCAAGAGAGAGGCGTAAACGTATCTAATCAAGGTGATAGTTGGCATTCACCAGATGGATTGATGACGCGGAGCGACCCTGGCTTTTCCCAAATTTCCAAAATGATCCCACAAATTGCGGCGCAATATGCGATGCAGATCAATCCGAGCTTGGACATAAAAAATTTTCGGTTTGAGGCAGATGCATGGGTCAACATCAATAGAAAAGGTGGCTTTAATAGTGCACATCACCATGGCAGCTACCATGTGTCCGGTGTGTACTATGTAAAACAACCAGCAGGAGCCACTGGCCAAAGTGGGATGATTGAACTGATCAACAGTCGCTTTGATCATCATATTTTTAGACAAATTGGTGGCCAAGCTTTTGCCCCAAGCGTAAAAATGCGCCCAGCCGTTGGATCAATGCTGGTATTTCCGTCAACTTTACTTCATTTCGTTTTTCCCAACGAAACCGACGAGGAGCGTATTTCACTGGCTTGGAACTTACGGTTTATCCGTAAATAAAGATCCCAAAAACTTTATCCGCTAAACTGCGGTTTTTTTAGTCAAACGTTGACCAGATTATTCATTCACGACACAGATGAAAATTACATACTTTGAATTTATTGATTGTTTGTTCAATCAAGAGATAGAGGCGGTTTACCAAGAACCATGTCCGCGCCTTTTTCAGCAATCATCAACACCCCGGCATTTAAGTTTGCCGATAACATCGTCGGCATAATTGACGCATCAATTACCCGTAAATTCTGCATCCCATGCACCCGAAGACTGTCATCAACAACCGCATGCGGATCAGTTTGCGGTGCCATTCGGCATGTACCCATGAGGTGATAAATTGTGGTGCTACGCTGACGCGCGATATCAAGAAGCTCATCATCGCTCTGCACAGCATCGCCAGGATAGGCCTCATAGTCAAAATAAGGCGCCAATGCATCTGTCCGCATAAGCCGCCGTGATAATTTTATACCGGCCAACAATACCGCCTTATCTTCTTCTGTAGATAAATAATTTGGTTGAATGATCGGATTATCAAATGGGTTTGCACTGCGGGCCTTTACCCAACCCAAGCTTTCTGGGCGTTGTTGCCAAGTAGCAAGGGTAAAACCAGGTTCATCATCAAGCCAAGCCTGCATGCCCTCTTTATAGCTTGCTGGCGTAAAACTGATCTGAATGTCATTATTTTTGATTGCTTCGTTTGAATGCCAAAAGCAATAGACCAGCGTTGGCCCCAATTCAAGAATCGACTGTTTGCCAATGAAATATTTGGCAATTTCACCAAGCAGACGCCGGCCACGTGCCAACTCGTTGATCGTTTGTACATTTTTGGCGCGGGCAGTCAGCCGGGCGCCATAGTGATCGCGTAAATTTTCTCCAACACCCGGCAGCGCATGTTTCACCTCTATACCAAGGCTGTTTAATAATACTGGATTACCAATGCCAGAAAGTTGCAACAGATGCGGCGAATTGATGGTGCCACCGGAAATAATCACCTCGCGCGCCGCTTGGATTGTATAAATTTTGCCATTTGCACCGCCACGGCGATAGGCAATGCCTATCGCACGTTTGCCATCAAGAAGAATTTTGGTGGCATGGGCGTTGGTGATGATTGTCAAATTGTCACGTTTTTTTGCCGGCTTTAAAAAGGCCCGGGCCGCACTCATGCGAATTTTTCCGGTTGATGTCCGCTGTACGTAGGATGTGCCGAGCTGAGTTTCGCCATTGTAATCTGGGTTGCGCGGAATGCCGAGGCTGGCAGCCCCCTCTATGAACGCCTCACACAATGGATCGCGCCAACCAAGGTTGGTTATGGTCATTTCACCTGATTTGCCGCGAAACTTATCATCACTTTGATCCTGGTGCGACTCATATCGCTGGAAATATGGCAATATGTCGTCATATCCCCACCCTTTATTGCCACGTTGCGCCCAGACATCAAAATCCATTCTTTGGCCCCGGTTAAAGATCAGCCCATTGATTGAACTTGAACCACCAATCACTTTGCCGCGAGGGGTCGGGATGCTACGCCCATTGGTGCCGTCGCTTGGTTCTGATTGATACATCCAGTTCACATTTGGATTTACCAATGTTTTCATGAAACCAGCAGGAATATGAATAAGGGGATGCCAATCATTTGGCCCAGCCTCCAAAACGCAAACACGATAGCGCCCACACGCGGTTAACCTGTTCGCCAAAACACAGCCAGCGGACCCAGCGCCGACAATAATATAATCAAATTGGTCAGCCATGATCGTCTGTATCCTGATCGTTTTTTTGAACACCAGCTTTTTGCTTTCCTAACGCATATTGGCCAAACCAACGCCTATTGCCAAGCCCCCAGAGTGATGTTTGCAGCAACATATTGCATATTTGCCGCGATTGTGGATGCTGGGGTGCAAAAACCAGATTACTTGCAAATAACGCCACTTCCTTGGCATGATATTTTTATAATTTGGCTATGTTTAGATGTAAGTACAGCTTATTGAAACGGACAGGAAATGCCGGATATCAGTTTACATGATTGTTACACGCGAGATGTTGGGCGGGCCTTTGCCACCGGCACACAAGCGCTGGTACGGTTGCTGCTCGAACAGGCGCGGCGCGACCGTCAATCTGGGCTAAACACTCGCGGTCTGGTGTCAGGCTATCCCGGATCACCTCTTGGCGGTTTAGATCATGAACTTCATCGCGCCAAATCATTTCTGGATGCCGATGGCATTTTATTTCAGCCTGCGGTGAATGAAGAACTAGCTGCAACTGCATTATGGGGCAGTCAGCATATTCATTTATATGATCAGCCTGATATCGATGGCGTATTTGGTCTCTGGTATGGAAAAGGGCCCGGCCTAGACCGGTCACTTGATGCCTTGCGCCATGCAAACATGGGCGGGGTCTCTAGACACGGTGGGTTGGTTTTTGCCGTTGGTGATGATGCCACAGGAAAATCATCAACAGTTGCCTATCAATCAGAACAAACATTGATCGCGGCCGGTGTGCCATTTTTCTATCCACGGTCGGTGCATGATATCATACCGATGGGATTGCAGGCCTTTGCCTTGTCACGGTATGCCGGCTGTTGTGTAGGATTAAAAATCGTCGTCGATACAGCCGACACAAGCGCGATTATTGATCTTGGTGGAGACTCCGTACCAATAGAAATGAATGATGCGATCCAACCAGTCCATATTGGTAAACATGATCCCGCGCTGTTACGCGAGTCACGATTATATAATTTGCGCTTGCCTGCGGTCACAGATTTTCAAATACGGCACGCAATAAATCATTGTATCTTTCCAGATCAGAAAAGCGTAACAACAGATAGTGGTAGGCTTGGCATCATCTCAGTTGGCAAAGCTGTTCCCGACGTTATCGAAGCGCTGACAAGCCTGGGTGCTGCGCAATACAGCGACCATGGGATAGGTCTTTTATCTGTTGGCATGCCATGGCCGATTGCGCCGCAAATTCTTATTGATTTTGCATCGCGGTATGATGAAATTCTGGTAGTTGAAGAAAAACGATCCATTGTTGAAGACCAGCTAGCACACGCCGTAGTGAATCTGAAAAAGCGCGGTGTTATATCTGGCAAACATTGCCCAAAAGGCACGCCGCTGATCCCTCAAACCGGAGAATTAAGCCACAGGCTGCTATGCGATGTTATCCATGCGCGCGCGGCCAGTCACGACATTATGCTTGAGTCCCTATCAGCATCTGAAGAGCCCGTAAACCTGCCAGCTATAACCACGCGTACACCATGGTATTGTGCTGGCTGTCCACATAACTCAAGCACCAAACTACCTGATGGCGAAATCACCGGCATGGGTATCGGGTGCCATTCGATAAGCGGCTTTTTAACACCTGATGCGATCACTAACTATACTCAAATGGGCGGCGAAGGCGCATTCTGGATTGGCCGGGCCCCGTTTTCCAGCCATCACCATAGTTTTCAAAATATAGGTGATGGCACATATGCGCATTCCGGGTATCTAGGGGTCCGCGCCGCCGTTGCTGCCGGGGTCAATATGACATTTAAGCTACTTTATAATGGGGCGGTTGCGATGACTGGCGGTCAAGCGGTTAGCGGTGGCCAAACACCGTGGATGATATCCGCCCAACTTGCCGCCGAAGGTGTAAGTGACATTGCCGTTGTCACCGATCAGCCAGATAGCTTTCCAACCGATGCCGAGTGGTCAAAAAACGTCAAAATCTATCACCGCCGTGAACTAATGGATGTGCAAAATCGGCTTAAAAAAATTAAGGGAGTTACCGCGCTGATTTACGTGCAACATTGCGCCACCGAATTGAGGCGCGGTCGCAAACGCGGCACCTTTGCAGATCGTCCTGAAACTGTTGTGATCAATTACGCCGTATGCGAGGGCTGTGGTGATTGTGCCGAAAAATCAAATTGTGTCGCGGTAAAGCCAATCTGGCGCCCAGAAGGCGAAAAAAAACAGATTGACCAGTCGCTATGCAATAAGGATTTTTCCTGCATTAACGGATTTTGCCCAAGCTTTGTAACGCTCATCGGAGCCAGCCAACCGCAACCACAACGCATCAGCATGCCAGGTCACATCAGCTTGCCTGATCCAGAATTGCCATCTGGCATCGCCAATATCTTTATTGCCGGCATTGGCGGCACCGGCGTTTCCACCTTGTCTGCTGTTTTGGTCATGGCGGCACATATTGATGGTATTGCCGGGCAAGCGGTGAATCAAACCGGCTTATCGCAAAAAAATGGCGGCGTTACCAGTCAGGTGCGGCTATCGCGCGACCACAGCTTGACCCAGCGTATGATACGATTGCCAACCCGCAGTGCCTCGCTATTAATTGGATGTGATGGTGTTGTTGCGGCTAATGATCTCGCACTGGCCTGTCTGAATAAAACCAGCACAACAGCCATTGTTAATACCACCCTCGAACCTGTTGGGGTGGCCGGTGTTGGCATTGGAAGCATAGCCAATAAAGACGTTGTAATTGGCCGGCTTGAGGCGGTGATGAATCGGCAAAAAATTCATCAAATTGGCGCTTCAGATCTAGCAAACCGGCTGTTCGGGTCGACAACATCAAGTGCCATGATTCTGCTTGGATGGGCGGTGCAAAATGGCCAAATACCCGTGCATATTGACGCCATTGAAGCAGCGCTGCGATTAAATGCTGTTGACATTGAACAAAATATTGCAGCGTTGCAGTGGGGGCGGTTGCTGGCAGTTGATGAAGGCCTAGTTCTGTCATTGACCCAGCCTAATGACAGCCCCAACATGCCGCAATCTACCACAGCCTTGATTGGCTATTTTTCGACACAACTCACCGCCTACCAAAATGCGTCGTATGCGGCTGAATTTTCATCCATAATCACCGCCTTCATTAACTGGCTAGATCAGACTGGGTTGGATCATGATCATTTTGGACGCAAGGCTGCCCGTGCCTTGTATCGGGCCATGGCCATTAAAGATGAATATGAAGTGGCCAGATTGTTAACTGCGCCTGAATTTCAACAAGACTTAACAAAAACAGCCAACAACGCAGCCAAAATTACCTATCACCTAGCACCACCACTCCTTGGCTGGATCAAAGATAAAGCCGGACAGCCGCGCAAATTACGATTTGGTCGATGGATGACTCCAATTTTGCGTCACCTTGGCAATGCACGTTGGTTACGCGGGCGGTGGTATGATCCATTTGGCTACGGGCGGCACAAACAACAAGAACGGCAACACCGGGATGATGTTAAAGGCTGGCTGCAACAGCTAGCTGATCTGCCGCGCCCGGTGGCAGCAGACCAACTTAATAATCTATTAGATTTGATGCTTTCGATACGCGGCTATGGGCATGTTAAGGAGAAATATTACAACGCGGCACGTCCACAAATTGTCGCACACATGACGACTTTAACCATGGCCGACCAGCCTCTACCTAGCACCCCAAAACCTCGCGCTGCTGAATAGTCATTAGGTATAATTCGAAATTTCAATAAGATTACCATCAGGGTCACGGATATAAAGTGATATCAGCTCTCCGTTTGCGCCAGTTTTGCGCACCGGACCTGCCTCAACAGACACATCATGATTGGCCAAATGCATCTGCCAATCATCAAGC
>MDSZ01091416.1_pt1 | contig 14794 bp, 21 predicted proteins | sample 811201 | NCBI WGS metagenome assembly MDSZ01 (sample SAMN05326647, study PRJNA326480) | marine metagenome | isolation source: seawater | place: Indian Ocean: North | collected 2010
CCCAGAACAGAGGGAACTGTACAAGCAAAGCCTAGTAACAAGTCAACGAGACCGTGACATGACTGCTCGCAATGAGAATGCAGCGGCCCTACGGGCTCATGAAAAAGCTATGGCTGAGGGTCAGGCTGATTTCATTGCCGGACAAGCGGGGCTGGACCGCGAACACGAAGCTAATGTTCAACTTCCTAGCAAAGAAAGGCAAGCGGGCATAGAGGCTAAGGGCTTGAGAGGCACAGGTGCTGAAGCCGCTGGACTAACGGCACAATCCGCCGAAACAGTTGCGGGCATTGAAAAAGAACGTGACATAGCAGTTGCTAAAGAACAGAATAAGCCTCAAGGTATTTCGGCAGATACACAGGCCGAACTAGATCAACAAAAAGAAATAGAGCGTCCAACAATATTTACGGCATACGAACAAGACAGGACGAATGGTATTAATTCTGCCTCAAATAGTGGAGGCTTGTTTGGCACTGGTTTATTTGCAAGTGACCAGTACCTGTCGCCAGAAGAAGTTACAAGCCTTGCTACAAACTTGTACAACAAGTACGGAAAGGTACTTGGTATGACACAAGAAGAAATCGAGCAAGACATCTACAACGACGCGACTGTGCGTGGCGTGCGTACAAAACCTCCAACGAGTGTTCTTGGTATTAATACATACTTTTAATTAAGGTGACACATGGCTCGTTCTCCCTTAATTGAATACTTAGATCCAGTTGGGATATTGCAACAGCAGGCCTTGTCCGGCAGGTTGCGAGGTCGTGAGCGTGGCGATGATAGGCCACTCACAATAAGTGACTTGCTAGAACCAGAGGAAGAGAAATCTCTGCTGGAGCAAGCCGCCGAGGGTGCAGGCACGGGACTGGGTGCCGCAGCCTACGTTTTAGACAGCCCTGGATCGCTGGTTCGAGGCCTTTTGGCTGGCCAGCCTTTGTCGGCTTTAGGCACGTCACAAGAACGAGTCTCAGGAAGAGATCTTCTGCGTGAATATAATATGATTGGAGACGAAGACAACTGGGGGAATTTCCTTGGCGGTCTTGCAGTCGAGATTGTAACAGATCCTCTTACATACATTAATCCATTTGCTGCACTTGGAAAAGGTGCCCTCACAAAAACTGTCGGCAAACCTTTGTCAAAGGCAGGTGTTTTGAGTGGCGATGTTGGAGTGACGGCACGGAAAGTGTTTAGTCCTGATGAACTTTCTGCTGCATCAAGTCAGTTAGATGAGGCACTTGGTGTCTTGTCACCATCAACGTCTCGTGAATTAGCCGAGGTAGTGCCAGAGGTCATACCTCCTTCAACAATGGCGACGGCACGAGGTGCTCCAAAAACAGAGGCGTTTGATCCCGATATATTTAAGCCATTTACTGCACAAGCCCGAGAAATGCCGGTGCGATCCGAGATGGGGGCCAGAGAATACCTTCAACAACTTACTCCAAGAAGAGGTTTTGTTGAAGCAATTGCGGACCAAAAACTGCAAGGGTCTCGTGAGATACAAGAGGCACTCGAAAGGTTTGCGGCAGCCGGCGGCGATTTTGACGGGCAAGGTGCTGCCGGGTTAATGAATTTCCAAGTCCCATTTTTCCAAGGAACGCAAGAGGCACTTGGGATAAAGGACATGCTGACGAAAGACATAACAGGCGGTGAGTTTTACGCCAACCTTGCTCGCGGCCTTGACCAATTTGGACTAGCAGCAAAGCGTGCTCCCTATCTTGGCAAGGCGATTACCGGGGCAGCAAGACTGTTTAACCCATCTGTTGGTAAAAGTTTAGATGAAGGAAACCAGCTGATTGCCCGAGATCAATTTCAGAAGGCAATGCGAAATGAGCAAAGAGCAAATCGGTCTTTATCTCGCTTGGAGATGTTAGCTAATAGAGCGGAGATACCTTCTCAAATTGAAGTGCCTGGATTCGGGATCAGAGAAGTTCCACAAGAGTTGATTGAGGAAGGTTTTAATTCGCAAAGAATGCAGAACGCACTGCGAGACATCCTAGAAAACTCTGAGATCCAGCGAGGTACAGCATCGCCAAGCCTAGGCGGCACATTAAATATTACAGATAGAAGTGGCGCAGAGACGCTGTTAGGCCAAGCCGGAATGACTGTGCCTGATCCAACAGAGCGTCAGTTTATCGAGGCTCTTTTAGGCTCAACAGAGGACCTGCGTGAACTTCGTGACATATATGCAAACCTGCCTGACTTCATTCGAGGTGGCATGCAGCAGCGTGGAGTCGATACGGGGAGTTGGCAGTCAGGGCTTGCTGATTACTTCCCACGTAGATTACGCGAGTTTGCTGGCGAGGAAACATTAAATGTCGGTGATCAATTTACACGAGTCGATGGTACAGTAGATACGATCACGCAAGAGATGGTCGATGCTCAGACGCCTTTTGTTCGGCAGGGCTATGGTGCTAATCGAGAAAAGTTGTTTGATTTGCAAGATAATTTTGGCAGGAGACGCCGAGAGTTCACTGACGTTCCCGGTGCAGCAGAAACATTTAGAAAACTTACAGCAGGTCCAGAAGCTAGGGAGTTGCAAGCAGATCTACTGCGAGCAGACCAAGATCAATCTAGGTATCTAATCGACAGTTTCTTTGAGCGTAATGTTGGACCGTTGCCTTACGAGGGCAAAGCAAACGCAGACAGATTAACAGACCAACTTGCCAACTTTCTTAGAGGCTTGGATAGGCGGTATGCCGACGAAGGCATTGGAGTGTTCGACAACCCTCTCTTGCAGGATGCTGGCAGATACGCTAGGGGGCAGGCTAGGGTTGCAGCACATGCAGACGTAGCGTTTGATCAACTTGCCAAGTCCGCAGACAATCTTCCGGCAGCATCTCACGTCGGCAATACCCACATGAGTGTTGCGGAAGCAGCAACGCAATTAGGGTTTGATCCTGAGTTGTTTGCGAACCGCTGGCTAAGGCAAAGCAATTTGACAGACCCTAATGCAATGTCTGTTAGCAGGGACCTTGTTGCAGCACTAACGGAACTTCAGCCTATTAGTCGTCTTGATAACCCTACTAGCGATTTAATGCGTGGGGCAGATTCTTTTCAAAATGCTTGGAAGGCTGGTGCGTTAGCTTGGCCTTCGTTCCATGCAAGAAACCTTTTATCTAATGCAATAGGCACTATGTCGCTAGGGTTTAGCCCGAACCTAAAGGCTGGGTACGCTGCTTCGCGTGGTGACTTTGGACCGATGGCACAAGTTCTAGAAAATGCTCCTGGGTATCGCGGTCTTGACCCAGAGCAAAGGATGAACAAATTCATTGAAGACTCTGCGGAAATGGGCATAGGCCGCACGGTATCTCGCCAAACGACCGCAGACCTAGGGATGGACGTTGCGAATAAGATTGACTCTGTAATACCCGGTGCTAGTCCAGACGAAACTATTTTGGCTGAAGTTAAAAAGATGTATCAGCCCGGTCGCAGTTGGAGGCAGTTCGGTAAAGATCTTATTACCTTGCGTGGAGTTGGCTTGAATAGAGTCCCTGAAGAAACAATGAACCCATTGCTTCGCGTCAACGAGGCGGTAGGACGAACAGTCGAAGACATGACACGTCTTGGACAGTTTGGTGATGCAATTTCTCGTGGGTACTCTCCTCAAGAAGCAGGGCGACTTGTCAACACAGCACTTGTGGACTACACGCCTCAAGCATTCACCGATTTTGAACGTAATGTCATGAAGCGGGCTATGCCGTTTTATTCGTTCCAAAAAGGCATCATGCCTCTAGTAAAGGAAAACTTGCTTTACACGCCAGGCGGTCTAATGGGTCAATCTGTTCGGGCAATTGACCGTGGTGCTGAGATGAATGAAGAGAGGTTTATACCTGAGTACATGCGTAAGAGTGCATCCATTCAGTTGCCAGACTTTTTGGCCGCTAAAGACTCTACTCCATTCCTGACAAACATCGAGGCCGGCCCATGGCTTTCAACTCTTGGCGGAATCTTTCAGCCTGGAGTTGGAGACACACTGCTAGAAAAAGCAGGCAGTTCTCTCGGGGGAACATTACAGAACATCGGTGGCATGATGAATCCTTTGCTAAAGGCTCCTGTCGAAATGATGACTGGGAAGCAACTTTACAGCGGAAGAAATCTAAGCGACCTGTACTCGGCGTTTGAAGAGGAAGGAGTTCCGGGCGGGCGAACTTTAGAAAACCTCATTATGAATTTTGCCCCCGGAGGCAGCCGAGGCCTTGGCGTGTTTAAGACACTGACTGACGACCGATCAGACATGAATCGCAGGTTAGCCAAACTTGCAATAAACAACTTGCTAGGTGTCAAGTTGACTGATCGTGATATGGCGAGAGAGCGAGAGCGTCAGATACGCAACTTTACAGAACAAAGACTGCGGCAGAACCCTAATGTCACTGGCTTTGAAAATCTTTACGTCCGTGACGAGGACCTTGCAAAGCTAACTCCTGAGCAAATGCAAGCATATCTCCTGTATCGTAAGTTGTCTGTAGAAGCACAACAACGAGCAAGAGAAAGAAAAAAAGCAGAAGAACTACTAAATCAATAAAATATTTGACAAGTAGAATCTAGACGCTAAACTTCCTGAGTTGCTTGACGAGAGCATTGACTAAAGGCAGGAAGCTGACGGCCCTAGGACGGGGCCTTTCTGCGAAAGGAGAGATGATGCCTGACGATACGTTTCCACGGCTTGAGCGTGGAGTAAGCGACCGCGATTATTTTGCAATGAATGATTTCGTGTCGCGTTCTTACCTTGCTGCTGTAGCAAAAGGCGGCGGGGAAACCCAACGGTGGCTAGACGCTGGCCACAGTATTTTTACTGGAAACCAAGGGACAAAGACCGGGACTAAGTTCGATAAACTAATCGAGCACATTATCCACGGTGGTTCCTTCGAGGATAAGATAGCCGTTGCACCTCCTGAAGTGCTAACTAATAACGGGCACAGAAGGGGGAAAGCATACGAACAATGGAGAAACGAGGTAAGTAACGAAGGGAAAATTGAGTGTTCATCTGACGAAGAGTTTCAGTTATCTCACATGTTAGAGCATCTTATGGAGTGCGCTCCTGCAAGAGAGTTGATTGAGGCTACAGACGAGACTCAGTTGACCGGCCTGTTTGAGTGGGAAGGTGTTTTGTGCAGGGTCCGACCTGACGGTGTTACGCCTAATCAGTGGTGGGACTTGAAGACTACAGCATCAGACTGGACCCAACTTTCCAAGTCTTGCATGAATTTTGGATACAGCGAGCAGCAAGCAATGTATTCAGAATGCGCTAGACAACTTGGGTGGCCAGAGTTTAAGTTTCCTTTTGTCTTTGTGCAGACTTTTCCCCCGTACCGTTGTCGTGTTTTTTATATCCCCGACGATATTGTTGAACACGCTCGGGCAAGGTTAATAAACACAATCCATGAGGTTAGGTTACGACAAAGGACTGGCATCTACCTACCCATAGAGATTGATTCGATAGAAGAGATTGAGTTCCCCCGTTATCACATTGTAGAAGAAGAGGTATTTGATGGTTGAGACACATGACATAATTGGAATTTGGAGCACACCTGACGGCGACAAGCTACAGGAGGCTTTAATTGCTGCACAGAAAGAGTTGGGCACTATCGGCTACGATAGTATTAATACCCACTTTCACAACAAGTACACGTCGTACGACAAGATCTGCTCGGACATGAAGCCTGTGTTAAATAAGCACGGCATGGCTCTGCCTTCTTTTCGTACGGGTCTTGTTAAGCCTATTGAGTCTGGGATCGTGGTCTGCATGGGCTCGCTAGTGCATGCTAAGTCTGGGCAGGGCATGGGTACACTGCTACCTCTGTTGAATCCAAAGAAAGACATGCAGGGCCTTTTGTCTGCACAGACGTACGCACAGAAGGCAATGTTGCTGGGCCTGTGCGGGGCACATACAGGCGACAGAGACGACGATGGTAATTCAACCCAAGCCCCTAGTTCGTCTGGCAAGCCAAGTGCGAGAGACGAAGAATCAGAGAACGATTACATCGCTCGGGCAACGAAGGCGATTGAGTCTGCTGCTGACGCAAAGGCTGCACAGGTAATCGTCGATAAGGTTGAGTTGCGAGTCCGTGAAGGTTCTTATGGAAAAAGTGTCTTGTCAAAAGTTCAGAAAGTTTTTAAAACCCACTGGGAGAAAAAGTAAATGAGTTCATTTAACCAAGTAATACTTATGGGAAACCTTGTAGCCGACCCTGAATTTAAGCGGGTTGGTGAACAGGACCTAGGAAAGTTTACAATTGCAGTCAATGATTCTTTTAAGAAGGAAGGTCCCCCTGACTATTTTGATTGTGAGCACTGGAACCCTGGGAAGGTAGCCACTTTCCTTGGGAAAGGAAAACCTGTATTAATAACAGGACGAATGAAACAAGACCGCTGGGAAAACAACGAAGGTGAACGGCGGTCTAAACTTAAAGTCGTGGTTGAAAGGTTGACTCTCGTTGGAAAGAAGCAGGACTCTGAGGCACCTGTGGCCTCTGCGTTTTAAATAACTCTTTGTGAGCCGGGATTTAAAGCGTAGGTTTTGTTTCTTTCTGTCCGGGGGGTGCGCGTGCTCATCTCCGCCGCCCCCCGGATTTATACGAGGGTTTAGCAAATGGAATTGCGACTAAGGCCTTATCAACAAGAGGTCGTTAATAAAAACTTGGAAGCGATGGACCGTGGTGTAAAAAGCACCCTGACTCCGTTGTTCACTGGTGCCGGCAAGACTGTAATTTTTAGTTACCTCGCCTCGGTAATACCGGGACGCACGTTGATTATCTGCCCGCTGCGTGAGTTGGTGTGGCAGGCATGCGAAAAAGTTCGCAAAATCGTAGGCGATGACGTTGAGATTGAGATGGCCGAGCATGCTGCTACTTCTTCTAGCGAGTGGATGCTGCCTAGCAAGGTCGTGGTCGCCAGCAAACAGACACTTCTAAGTGGCAGGAAAGACAGTAAGCGGTATCAGCGGTTTAAAGACTTTCAGCTGGTTGTCGTGGACGAGGCCCACATGCAGTGTTCTGAGGCCGTAATTGATATGCTCAAGCACTTTCAGTCCACAGGCTCAATGGTAGCAGGATTCACCGCTACGCCCTTCAGGATGGACGGTAAGCCCCTTATGAGGTCGCCAGCATGAATTTCTACGAGGAAGCAATACCGGGCCATGACGCACACTGGGCGATACAGCAAGCCTATGCCTGTCCACCAGTCTGCAAGATGGCTCAGATCCAAGGACTGAACACGTCGAAAATGAGGATTTCCGGCGGAGACTTTTCACAGAAGGAATTACAGCGGCAACTAGAGCGAGAGGCAAACCTGCACAGTTTGTGCCTGATCACACGCGAGCACATGGAGGGGCCTACCGTGGTCTTCATGGCCAGTGTCTCAGCGGCTAAGGCTGCTGCTCAATACCTAACAAACAACTACGGCATCCGTGCCGGCGTGGTGTATGGGGTACAGGACCCTGACGAAAGGCAGGCCGTTATATCAGGCTTTCGAGCCGGCGACATTGAAGTGCTGTGCAACGTGGCGGTGGTGGCAACAGGCTTTGATCATCCCGAAACTACTACGCTAATTTTGGGAAGGCCGACACGCAGTTCAGTTTTTTGGCTGCAATGTGCAGGGCGAGCCATGAGGCCCTATCCTGCTGGGGTAATTGACGTGCCTGGCTTAACGGCGGAAGACCGCAAAAAACTTATTGCTGCTAGTTCAAAGCCTTACTTTAAGATAGTTGACACTACAGACTCAAGCCTAGACCATCGGATCGTTACCTCGGTCGATATGTTTTGCCATTTAGAAGACAAGAAAGAACGAGAGGCTGCGAAGAAAATACTAATCAATGAAAAAGAAAACCTAACTCCTGAAGAACTGGCAGAAAAGGCGAGAGAGGAAGAAGAGAAAAGAAAGAAAGCAGAACTGCTAGAGAAGATGCGTGATCAGGTTCGTGGGTCTGCAACTGGCAATGTGGTTTCTGAAGAGTTTCTGATAGGATCTGATGGCAAGAGGTCGGTCGGAACATACTTTAATCCTTTAAAGGGGAAGTTTGCTGGCAAGAGAATGGCCGAGTTGCCGGAGTATTACCTTACTTGGGGATGCAATAACCCAAAACTTACTGGATGGATACGTGGAATTTACAAAAAGGAACAGAGGAGGCGTTATGAAATTGCAAGAGACAAGTACAGAAAGTCGGAAAGATTTCTTACTAGAAGAGACCGTCAGTGAGTTTACTGTACGGTTTGACATACCACACACGTTTCCTCCAGGGAAAAGACCAAAGAAAAAAAGGGGTGTAATATCTAGGATCTGGAGAAAACTTACTTCCGGGTTTCGCAAGCCTGAAATGGAAACAAGTTCTGAGGGTTAGGGACAGTGTAACTCGTCTACTAATTCTATTTACAGAAAGGTTTTCTAATGTCAGTTGCGGAATTGAAGCAGGGAAAAAACAAAAAAAACGAAAACAAAGAACAACAACAACTCCTTAAACTTCAAGAACAAAACAAGCGACTGATGGTTGAAAACGCTAAATTAAAAAAACGTCTAGTAGATACATGGGGTGACTGGTGATACAGAGAATATCTCCTGAAATTTATGTCAACACACCAGCCGGCGAAGGCCATGCCATGTTTCTCATCGACTATGGGCCAATGATTAATACCGTTTGGATTGTGCATTTATTTAAGGATGGATCAGTGATTCATGTTGATTCCCCTGAAGTCAAAATCATGGGTAATCAAATGTACGGAATTAAAGATCCGGTTGAACCAGTAGAAAGGATGAGAGGAAGAGATGGCTAGTTGTTTACCGTTTTTTTTGACAGACGAAAAGATTGAGAAAATAAAAACGATGTGGCCCGACATGGACCTGACGATTGCAGAGATTGCAGAACTGTCGGGCGTGACCTATCAGTGGCTGCAACGCAACTACACAACGCTAAACCTCTCTAGTCGGGGATACCCTAATCAAAAGACTTTTGAAGATCCGACTCCTGAGGAAATACGAACCCGTGCTAGGGAGTGTCGAAGAAAACATTTTGCAAAAAAGAAGCAAGAGAGTTGTCCTTTTGCGGAAGAACGGTACAGCAAAGCATACACGCAGTACATGCTGGATAACGCCTAATGAACTGTATTAAGCGAGGAAGAAAGCATTTGAGAAAAAACAACATGACATACGTGAGTCATTTTGATTTTGCTTTTCGTCATGGTGTCCGTTGCATCCTAGCCGGTGTTTTGTTGATAGTGCATTCAATAATGCCTTGTATATTTCGTCGTGTTGGGAGCCGCCTCGTAAGCCGGCTGGCCCAAGATTTTAAAGAACATCGGAGCAAGAAGTGAGCAAACCCCTCGTTGCCTTGACTGGTGTGATATATGCGTACGTCGGCTACGAACAGGCTAGGAAAGGCAACTGGCCAATGGCCACTACCTACCTAGCTTATAGCTTGGCAAATGTGGGATTGTTTTTTTGTGTGAGGTAAAACTATGATACTCGCCTTGGGGACCATGACACGGGGGCCTCAAAGCATATTGCATCACCCCGTATGCGGAGCCGGCTTGGCCGGATGGTGGACGCGCAGCAAACGATGCAAGGGCAAGCTCGAAAGCAAATAGCCCAGCTGCACCTGTTGGCAGGAAAAGAAGTTGCAAGCCAAGGACGCCAACGAGCCTTGGTCGCACGAACGAAGCGGAAACCTCACGAGGCAAGTTATCGTAAGTGTGTAGAGCCTAGGGCAAAGGGTACGCCCCCTGCTCTAGGCCTCTCTGCGCACTTACTCAGCAGTTTCCTACGAAACAAATTAAAACACTGAAGGCATAATCAACTACCAACCAAGTTACTAACCTGATAAGGGCATTCAATGGAGTGGATAGACCTTAAAGAATACTGGCCCACCATAGAGCGGCTAAGTAATGAGCGGCACCAGCAAAAGAAAAACTACAAGACTGCTTTGCATTACTCAAAGCATGTGACCCATATCGTCGGGTTAGCCGGCGAGTTTACTGTGTCTGCTATGTGTGATCGTTATGTTGATCACAGGCTTCTTGTTGCTGGAGATGGTGGCGTTGACTTTACGAGCGATGGTAAGACCATAGATGTCAAGGCGAGTAGGTATTGGCGAGAACCACACCTGCGTCAATTCACAAACCCAAAGCACTGGGCGGACTACTACATTTTAGTTGGTGTCGATGTAGATAATAAACGTGGTCGTGTGGCTGGTCACTGCACAAAAGAAATGTTGAAGGCTGCTCCTAAGTTTAACTACGGGCATGGCAGTCGTTTAAGTATGCACCCTAATCAGCTGGTCCCTGGACTCCCTCCCAATATGTAGGCAAGATAGGATGAATAAGAAACAAAAAGAAGAGATGAGGGAGTGGGCGCAAGGCTTCGATAAATGTGCTGTTTGCCACTGGCCCGTCAGCGATTTCCGCAGAAGAATGGAGGTTCACCATCTTATTGGCGGGGGTAATCGCGCAAAAGCACACCATCCTAAGTCATATTTGGCTTTGTGCTCACGGTGCCACAGTGTGTATCATTCGGGCAAAGTTGTGGCCAACGTGCCGGACATTGACATGGGCATTCTTTTAGAGGCCAAGCGAGAGGCAGATCCAGAAAACTATGATCCTGATTTTCTAGCGTCACTGCGAAACAAGAAGCATCTCGGTCACGAACCAAAACCTATACCGCAATACTTCATGGAAGAGCGAGCAAGGAATCTTAAATGGAAAACCCGCAACCCCTGACGTGTACCGTTATTCGAGTAATGAGGCCAGACACACTGTTGATCAGGATGTCGTGCCCTCAGGTTATGGGTCGGGTATCAATGTATTGTACGTTAATGGGCGTCTCTGACTTTACTGATGAATGTAAGCAAGCCATCGTTGATTGGTGTGAGTTGCACCAAGATGGGGGGCGACTGTTGTTCTTGACGGCAGACTGGCTAAGAGATTCATACGGTCGGCTGCTCGTTGACCTCATGGATATTCAAAGCCGGGAATGTCTTACAGATCATTTGATTGATTATGGCTACTGCCAAGAAAACAGTAGTCATATCATTGAGTGTGTTCGGGACATGATGGCCTCTGAGGAGATTACAGAATGAGCCAAGTACACTACGGAACTAAGGTATGCACAACTAATTGCAAATACTACATCTATTGGCCGGCGACCAGTGAGACAGGTGATTTCCGAATGTCTCACAAGGTTGCCCAATGGGTCAATCAAAATGAAAAAGCAATGAAGAAAAAAACCCTACCCCAACAAGTAAAAGAAATACAGGAACAGTTCGGGAGTGTGTCTGAGATACGGGTAGAATCTCGTAATAACTTTGGGGACATAGTGTGGCTAAAAGAATAAATAGTCGCCAGAAAGGCTGCCGTGGTGAGAGGTTGGCTGCGGCTGCTTGGGTCAAAGAGTTTGGCGGGCACGCAGAACGTGGCGTGCAAAGGTCCGGTTCGCCAGACAGTCCTGACATAAAGACAGACATGCAAGGAATACACATAGAAGTAAAGAACGTAGAAAAAGGAAATCCATACAACTGGATAGAACAGTCAGTCCGTGACGCAGGTGATAACTGTCCGTTAGTTATGCACAAGAGAAACAACCAACCATGGCTTTTAATTATGAGGCTTGAAGATGCCAAAAGTTTTGTCACAAAAGCAAAGGCTCACGAAGATGCGGAAGTGGCTGATGAAACACTTTCCAATTAAATATAAGGTTCGCATTGTGCTGGCTCCACCAGAAAAAATGGAGGATTGTCTAGGCCAATGGTATCTTAGTGATGATGAAGAGAGCGGTGTTATTAAGTTGGCAAACAACCTTAGTAACGATACACTGGTAGACACTTTACTTGAGGAGTGGGCACATGCAAGAACGGAAGGATTGGAAGATGTGGATGGGAGAGAAGACCCCTATCACCACGCAACATTCTGGTCAGAACTTGGACGCATCACAGCAGCGTATAGAGAAAACCCTGTCAGAGCTGAACGGCCTGTTAAAAAATGATCCATACTGGATGCAGTGTGTCGGTTTATACAGATTATTGACACGAAAAAGAAACTATTACAACTGTCAAGAAGATCCTTTATCGAACGCAAAGGCTGTAAAAGAAGTAGGAATTAAGCCATGGACATACCAATTGGCTCGAATTGGAGAGAAATATCGGAGGTTATCAGGGCAGTTGAAGACAATAGATATAAAGAAGACATTAATGGACGTCGCTGGACACGCAATAATCGGCGTGGTTTTATTAAACGAGGAGCCGGATTCATGAGTGTAGTAGCAATTGTTAAATGGCTGTTGGCTCACAAGAGTGAGGCTATGCAGATCTACGCTATCGTGCAAAAGTGGAGTGAAGATCTCGACATACTAGCTAAGTGGAAGATAGTCAGTGAAGTCGCTGAGATTGTAATACCAATACTAGCTTCTGATGAAATCAATATACTATCCGTGCAAGAAGATGACTTCGATGAAGCGGCAGTGATGGCACTGGGCGGCGAGGTCCAGGCACTAGGCATTCCATGGATTATGATTACAACCGTAATTCTTCCTGTTATGCAAATTGTGTTCGATTTTGTGAGGAGTAATCGAGAGGAGTAGTGTCTCTCGTAAATCTTCCTCCGTACAAAGTGCGGTTCGATCCTTCAATCCTCACCCATGGTGTTGACTGGGGGCTTTCTGCGTACAACATCCCCGCCCTGTGGTCTCAAACTAAAGGACAGGGTATCACTGTTGCTGTTATCGACAGTGGGGTTGCCGACCACACGCACTTGGTTTGTGAACATCATGTCAACTTTACTACAGACTCAGAGACTCAAGACACTCTTGGCCATGGAACACACGTCGCCGGCATTATTGGTGCAACCGGGGGCAAGGCTAAGGGTATAGCACCCGAAGCAAGCCTGATGAGCCTCAAGGCTCTTGGGCACAGTGGCTTTGGTAATAACTCTCATGTTGCTGAGGCCATCCGGTACGCTGCTGACCATGACGCAAACATAGTTTGCATGAGTCTTGGTGGCAGTAAACGATCAGAGGAGGTAGCAGATGCGATTAAATATTCTTCTCGGAAGGGGGTGATCCACGTCTGTGCAGCTGGTAATGATTCAGGGCCAGTGAACTATCCTGCTGCACTATACCAGACTATCGCTGTCGGAGCCGTGGATGCCCAAGGTCACTGTTGTGAGTTTTCTTGTCGCGGGGAACCAGTTGTTGTGGCTGCTCCCGGAGAGAACATTACTTCTACGTGGCTAAATAACGGATACGCAACAATATCTGGAACCAGTATGGCAGCACCGTTTGTCGCTGGAGTCTTGGCCCTGTATCTCTCAGCCTGCAAGTCCAAAGGGACCTGCACGGATATTTTGTACTGCCTCGCAACAACAGCAAGCGATGTTGGAGAGAGTGGGAAAGATCCGTTATACGGCTGGGGACTTATTAACCCTGGAGCAATGCTAAAAGAAACAGAAGACATACTATGACAACTCAACAGATTATAGCGATAGCCCTAGTTGTAGGATTGTTTGCTTGGAGCTACCTGCCGAACCTCAAGTCCTTCATACCTAGTGTCCCCGACCTTACCAAGGGGCCAAGCCTCATGGATCAGATTAATTCTATTTACAAGATCAGGGAGTCTAACCCAAGCCAAGAAGTCCAAAAGGCTTGCAATGAATTACTGGCCGTTTTACTCAAGGTGAAGTGATGGGTACCAAAAATATTCTTCTTATTCTCGCTGTTCTTTATTTGGGTTATACGTTCATGCCTCAGGCTACAAAAAAGGACGGCCCGGTAGCAGACGCCCTAGTCAACGCTACTGAAAAAGACAAACAGATTATATCAAACCTGTACGCTGCTATTGCAGATGTTACTAAACGAGACAATGGGGAACTTATACCAACCATGTCAGAGTGGAGAAGGTTTCATGAGGACTCTCTTGAGTTGTCCGTAGGTAAAACAAATCTTGTTGGCAAGTATCCGGGGCTTGACATTGCTATTGAAGAGGTCTTCAGTAAGCATTTAACCTTAGACAATGTGGCCACGGCAACAGTCATAGATGACATTGTTGCTGCTTGCATGGAGGTAAGTAATAGTGCCCGTTGATATACGACAACAGTACATAAATGGCTTGCCTGGATACATGCCAGACGAGCGTGAGAAGTATGCGTTTTTAGAGTCTCAGTCGCAAGCATACTTCGAGGAGCCAAACATAGCCGGCTCTGGTCAAGACCAGCGGGCGTTGCTGTGGCAATACTACCTTGCGTTTGACAAGGGTGCGTTCTCTGAAAAGCAAACAACCGGAGACTGTGTGAGCCATGGAAGCAGGAACGCTCGTGACATATCTCGTTGTTGCCGGATCTTAGTTCAGAAGGAACCGTTTGACTATTACAAGAGAGGGGCAACTGAGCCGACCTATGGTGCTCGTGGGCATGGTGGCCAAGGCATGTCTCCAGCGAGAGCGTCTAGGTTCGAGAGAGATACAGGGTTCTTGGTACGCGAGAAGTACAAGCCTGTAGATTTAACAAAGTACGATAGCACGATTGGCAGTCGATGGGGCGGAAGAGGCGTACCAGAAAAAGTAAAAGAAATATGTAACAAACAAAAAGTAAACACGATCCAGCTGGTACGAACACAAGAGGCTTTAATGGATGCCATGGTTAATGGCTACGCTGCTCACTCCGGGCAGTCTGCCGGCTGGAAGTCTAGCCCATCGTCACGAAACGTACATGAACGTGGTCCCTCTTGGAATCATGATATGTGTATATGTGGGTACGATGACACAAAAGAACACTGGCCGTTTCGCGTTTGGTTTATCGCAAACTCTTGGGGTAGATGGAACAAACCA
>MDSZ01223398.1_pt1 | contig 14793 bp, 16 predicted proteins | sample 811201 | NCBI WGS metagenome assembly MDSZ01 (sample SAMN05326647, study PRJNA326480) | marine metagenome | isolation source: seawater | place: Indian Ocean: North | collected 2010
CAATTGGCGCTAATATGGCCGCTGCCGCAGCTACAAAAGCTCGACACGGAATGAATGAGTCAATTGCTAGATTATCAACAGGTGTAAGAGCCATGTATGGTGGTGATGCCGCAGGTTACTCAATGGGACAACAAACTAAAGCTGTCTCACAAAGTTATGCCCAAGCTACGCGTAACATCGAAGATGCTATGTCATTTGCCCAACAAGGTGAATCTGTTCTTTTAGAAGTTGCAAACCTAGCGCAAAGGCTAAGAGAATTAGCAATAACTGCAGATAATGCCGCTATACTTGATGCAAACCAAGAAGCTGCTCTTAACTCAGAAGCAGCACTGATCGGTGACACTATCACAGCAGTTTTAGACAAAACTGACTTCAACACATTTGAAGTTGTTGATAGTGCTGCTGCCAAAGAGTATACGATTGCTTATGCATCTTTAACAGCAAATACGACAGAAGTTGGTCCAAATGTATCAATTGCTTCTCAAGCAGGTATTACAGCTGCAGCTGGTGCAGAAGCTAATGCCGATGCTGTTTTGGCGGGTGTTGCAGAGGGTCTTGGAAACTTAGCTGCTGACTTAACAGCATTAAAAGCACACCAAGGAGCTGCTTCAGCAACATCTGCAAATATGGCTGCTGCTGGTGCAAGATTAATTGACACAGACTTTGCTCTTGAAACAGCAAGTTTGACTAAAAATGCAATCTTGAACCAAGCTGCATTAGCTATGGCTGCTCAAGCAAATTCAGCTCAGTCGTCTATATTGTCAGTTTTACAGTAAAAACTACTACATATAGTATAAAATTAAGGAGAGGGTTTTTTTTAGCCTTCTCCTTTTTTTTTGGCACTTAATTTGCAGAAATTCCTTCGGAAAATTATATGAACAAAACGGAGAGAATATAAGATGCCGGGAATAAATACAAGTATGGGGACTTCAGCTTCAATGAAAAGTCTCCTAAAAACGGAAAGGGAAATGCTCTCAGCAATGGAGAGAATCTCTTCCGGTAAAAGAATTAATAATGCTGGCGATGATGCTGCTGGTGCAGCCATCAGTGACAGAATGTCTGCAACAATTAGAGCACTCGATATGTCAATTAGAAACGCCGCTGACGTTTTATCAATGGCGCAAGTTGCTGAAGGTGCATTAGATGAACACTCCGCCGCTCTCCAAAGAATCCGTGAATTATCCATCCAAGCCGCAACCGATATCTTAAATTCAGAACAAAGAGTATATTTACAAACAGAGGTTAACCAGTTATTAAGTGAAATGGACAGAGTATCAAGAGATACAACTTTTAACGAAATTGCTGTTCTTGACGGTACATTTGCCGACAGACGCTTTCAAATCGGTTCTCATGAAAGAGAAAAGGCAGTTATTTCAATTGCCAACATGAGAAATGATATGCTTGGTGCCTATCAGGCGTCAACAGAGCACACTTCAGGAGAAGCAAACTTAGCTGCTAACGTAACAGCTGGAGCCGCTAAATCAAGTATTTCTAGTAAAGTTGCAGCCAATGATGATTTTAGTATTACAGGTTTATTAGGAACAGCTGAAATAGATCTTTCTGCAGGAAATACTGCTAAAGACATAGTAGAATTAACCAATGACAAATTTGATAACACAGGTGTTTCTGCAACAGCGACAACAACAGTAAAGTTGCAAGTAACATCTTCTGCTATTTCAGGGACTGGAAAAGTTGTTAGTATGAATATTTACGGAAAAAATTCAACTGCTCAGTCAATTACCGCACAGATTGGTATAGGTGCCACAGTTGCCACATCAGATTTAACTGATTTAAGAGATCAGTTCAATGCATACAGTGCAACTACAGGAATTTCCGCACAATTAAGCGCTGATAAGGCATCATTGATGCTCGTACAAGATGAGGGATTAGATATTGTAATTGAGAATGTTGATTTTGCCGATGTAACAACAAACGTAAACACAACAAAATTCCAAGCAACAGCATTCGATCAATCACAAACCACTGCAGGTACAACTGTTGATATTCATGATTCATCATATACAACTGCTGCTACTGATAGTTTCAGAGCTACTGGAATAGTCACATTTCACTCATCACAGTCATTTTCAATTGTGCCAGAAACTGCCAATGGCGGTACTTTTGAATCATCAGCCGTTGCTTCGACCTTAAATAAAATTTCAGCTATCAATGTTACAACAATGGCTGGAGCTGTAGATGCATTGAAAGTTGTTGATAGAGCTCTTGATAGAGTTCATATGGAGAGAGCTAAATTTGGAGCGTTAATGAGTAGAATGAATGTAGTTATTGATAATTTAACTACTATTTCTCAAAGTCAAAGAGCTTCAAAATCAAGAATTCTTGACGCCGATTTTGCTAAAGAGTCATCTAGACTTGCTAAATCTCAAATTCTTCAACAGTCAGCAATGAATATGATTGCCCAAGCTTCAAGAACGATGCAAAATGTGCTGGTATTATTTCAGTAATTAATGAAGTTTCGTTCTAGTCGTTAATAATTGAGAGGAAAAAATGGCTAAAGCAGAAATTCTATCAAAAATTGGTGTCGGCTCTGGTTTAGACACAAATGCATTAATTGAAGCGTTAGTAGAGGCAGATACAGTTGCCTCAAAAGAAAATTTGGATAAGCTTGAAGAAAATGCCAAAGCAAAAATTTCCGCATTTTCAGTTTTAAAAAGTAATTTAAAAGATTTCAAAGATATTGTTAATCAAATCCAATCAGAGCAAGAATATGGATTTATTGGAAAATCATCAGATGCCACGGTAGCCACATTAACAGCTTCGGGCTCTAAAGCTGGAGGAACAATTGATTCAAGTTTAACTGTTACAACCTTAGCCACTGCTCATAGTCTTACAGGCCCCTCTTACAGTTCGGCGACTGCTACAGTTGGAGCAAGAACACTAACAATAGATTTTGGAACATGGTCAGCTGATCCCACAGCTGGCGGTGGACAAAGTTTTACGTCTAACGGACAAGATCAAATTCAAGTGACTACATCGTCATCAAGTACTTTAGTTGACCTAAGGGATGCGATCAATAGCGCTGCTACTGACTCCGATAATGACGGGCAAAAAGATATTAATGCGTCACTTATTTATGACGGGACTAATTATATGTTAATGCTAAAAAGTCAATCAGGTGCTAGTAATGAGATGAAAATTTCAGATAGCAATGCATCACCAACTTACGCTTATGATGCTACAGATGGCGCACAACTAAATCAAAGAGTTGCTGGAATTAATTCAGCTTTCACGGTTGACGGTATTTCAATGACTCGTTCGTCTAACTCAGTTGATGATTTATTTGATGGATTCACACTAGATCTGAAAAAAACAAGCGGGTCAGCAGTTCGAATTTCAAGTGAAGTAGATTTAAGTTCAGTAAAAACACTCGTCGAAGGATATGTTGGAACATACAATGAGGTAATGCAGAGCTTGACAGCTATGGGTGCCAACAGTGAAATTGCTCAAGAGGATGACGGCGCTTTAATTGGAGATAGCACACTTAGAGAAATCATGAGAGAATTAAGAGAAATGTCATCAACAGCTATAGGTGGATATGAGGGTGGCCCCTACTATCTTTCATTTCTTGGTGTATCAACTCAAAGAGATGGTTCATTAGTGTTTGATCCTAAAAAATTAGAATCTCAATTTAATGCAAAGCCAGAAACTGTAAGAGCTTTTTTTACTAATAATTATTCTACAAGTAACTCTAACATTACTATAAAAGCTTTTGACTTTGTTAACACTCAACCAGGAAGTTATGCTTTTGCGACCAATGGAAGTACTCACACAATTGGTGGCGTTTCAGCTACGAAAAGTGGTGATATTTATTCTGTTGCTTCTGGGAATCCTAAAGGATTAAGTATCGAGGTTACAAATGGAAGTGGTGTTACATCTGGCACTGTTTATTATGGTAAAAGTTTTCTAAATTTATTAAAAGATAAGCTAGACACATATTTGAAATTTAATAGTATCCTCGACACCAGAGTAAATAATCTTAATGATACATTAAGAACAGTATCTGAAAAAAGATTGAGTCTTGAGGATAGAATTCAAAAATTAACCGAAAGATATGCAAGACAATATTCTGCAATGGAATCAACAGTTGCACAATTTCAGGAAACTGGAAACATGCTTACCTCAATGCTCGAGACCAATAAAGATTAGACTACAAAATTTTCTTAATTATTTTCTCTCTTATTTTTTGAAGATAAGTAGTTGGAAATATGGCTCTATCTCTGTCAAAATCAGACCTTGGATCATCAATTGTATAAGTTGAATGAAGTCCCTTTTCATCTTTATCTCTTGCAAAGTGTTCTAAATAAGAGGTTTGAGTTTGTAAAAAAGGTACATTTAAGCAAGCTGGCCAATGATAATCAAAACCATAAAGTGTTTCATATGTAGGGTTTTTATCTATAAAATCCAACATTCTCCTGATCATTTCACGATCAAAACATTGGCTTACTCCTGGACACGTTTTTCTGATCGAAAGAATTTTATTTTCAAAAACAATATTTTTTGGATTATTATGGAACTTACTATTATAAAGACCTAGGGGAAGTTTTTTTTCAAATTTCTTTGAAGAAGTTCTGTACAACTCTCTCAAAACTTCTAAAAAATTTGGGTCATGGATAGTATCATTATCAGTCATGTAATATAGATCAAAATCCTTGTATACATAAATAAAATCTCTAAAGGATCTAGCTCGTGATCTTTCAATACCCCCGGAAACCCTAAACCTTAAAACATTTTTTGAGTATTTTTTTAAAAAATCTTCTCCATATTTTGTTGACGCATCATCATAAATCGCTAACATTGAATTATCATCTTTCTCAATAATATTTTTAAGATTTTCTAAACATAACTTCGTTATATTTTTTCTATTAAAAGTGGATAAGGCTACAAATATTTTTGACATTTTTTAAACTTTTTTTTTCTGTGTCGTTAGCATTTATATAAACTTAAAAAGGATGGAGTTATGGAAAAGACAAAAGAAGAGAATAAACTCATTACTGACAAACAAAAACGTGCAGTTTTAATAATTAAAGAGCTTTTAAATGAAATGCATAAAGATATTAACGAGCTAATGGACTTTGAAAATCTAAAAGTTGGTTCTGAAAAGGTTGAAGCAAAAGCCATAAGGATATCAAAGATTGCAATTGCACTTCAGAAAAGTCTCGATCTTAAAAATGGTGGTACTGTTGCCACAAACCTTGATCATCTTTATAAGCATATTCGCTTTGCTGTTGCTAGGGTAATGGATCATAATGACTATTCATATTTAACAAGTGCTCAAAAAGTTACTGCTGAAATAAATAAAGGTTGGGAAAAAATATCATCTGCTGCTTAATTTCTGCAAAATCTTTTTTGCCTCTTTTACAGGGTGTGTCCAGTCATCAATTTTTTTCTGACGCAAAAGATTTACTTCTGGATACCACTCTTGTTTGCTTTTAAGTCCCCATCTGTAGTCTGGAACAAGTGGAAGAAATAAATAAGCTTTTTTTCCAAGTGTTCCTGCTAAATGAATTAATGAAGTATCTACGGTAAAAATTACATCCATCTTATTAATAAAATAAGCTGTATGTAAAAAGTCGTTCAAATCTTTTTCGCAATCATGAATATTTTTAAAATTGTTCAGGAATTCAATATCTTCCTTTTTACTAAACTTTTGAAGAGAGAAAAAATCAATGTCTTTAAGTTTGAATAAATCATGTAGCAAATTTATATCCATCGTACGAACTTGATCTCTCATATGTGTTACCCTACCACTCCACGCAAAACCAACTTTTAATTTTTTAGAATTTAATAGTGATTTGATTTTTGAAGAAATGTTTACCTTTTTTTCATCAAACCTTTTCCAATCAATTTTAAGGGGTTTGCTAACTTTATTTTTTATAAATTTTGAGGTAATCCATGGAAGACTCATCAAGAATGTTCTGTAATTAAAAACACATGTATCAACGTGACTTGACACACTTATATCGTCTAAGTCAGGTGAAAGTTTAAAAAATTCAATTAATTCTGGAGGACAAGCATAATGTACATCATATCCTAAATTTTTAAGTGGCTTGAGATATCTACTAAACATTACATCGTCTCCAAACCCCTGCTCTCTTAATACAACTATTTTTTCATTGGTATTTTTTTGCACCTCATCTCTGGTTATTTCTGGAAGTTCAGATCCACCATATTTTTTTAGAAACTGTTCTTTATTTCTTTTTTCATAAACTCTAAGACCATTTTCATAATCGCCTTCTAATAAATTTAATAAAGATATATTAAATGTAGCCCAATAAGAATCCTTATTAATCATCAAGCTCTTCTCATAATATTCTCTTGCCTTTTTAAAATTAGCATGCTCAAAATGGTAAACACCAACTCCCAGCGTTGAAGTTAGATTATCTGGATTAATAGTCAGTGATGTTTCAAAACATTTTAGGGCCATTTCTAAATTTCTATTCAATAGATAAGCACTACCCAAGGCAGACCATGCAGAATCTACCTGAGGCAATGTTTGTACACATTTTGTAAATAGTTCGAGTCCCTTTTCTTTTTCTCCTGTTTTAAAACACATTAAATTTGCTAAGTCGAACATAATTAAGTAATGATCAGGAAATATTTTGTTGGCCTCAAGTAACAATTCGTATTCTTTATTTCTATCTGTTTCTCTGTAGATCTTAGCCAACATCAAATAGGCCTCGACAAATTTTGGGTCAAGTTTTATAATATTTTTAAAATTTTCAATAGCTTTAGAGTAATCTGCCATTGGCGCAACTCTATTAGCCACACAAACTTCGTGAAGTGCGATGGCGTATAGTGCGTAATTGCTATCCTTTTTAACCTCAAGTATTTTTTTAGCCATAGAGACCGCATTTTTCATGTTACTTGAAGTATGTGGGTTAGTTAAAAAAGTTTTTAATTCTTCTTCAAGTACAGACACAGATCTAATTCTCATACAATTTACCTCATAATTTTTATCTTATTTCTTACAATATTTATGCCAATTAAATAATTTGCATTTTGCGTCGTTTTATAGTGAATTAGGAGTTTATTTTGTCAAATTTAATGGTACCTTTTAATAGTGCTATTCCCATAGCTAGTTTAAGAAAAATTACCAGAACGCTTCATGACTCAATATCTAGAGTTTCTACAGGTTTAAAAATTATGGGAGGTGGTGATGCTGGTTCGCAGTCACTTGCAAATACATTAAATTCACGAGCAGCGAGTTTTCAAGCAGCAGAAAACAATACTGATTCAGGCATATCACTTCTTCAATTAGCAGAATCTGCACTTTTAGAACTTAATAATTTGGCAACTAGACTGAAGGAAATTGGTGTAGCCGATACTCTTTCAACTAATACAACGTCAGATACTGCTGCTTTAAATTCAGAAGCTGTTTATGTTAGTGATACCATTGATTCAATTGTTAGCTCACTTACATTTAATGGTATTAATATTCTTGCAACATCATCAAAGACATTTGCAATAGGGATTAATGATGAGGGTGATACCCAAACAATACAAACTACAACTGGAATTACAGCTACAAATATAAATGATGCTACCAATGCAAATACATCAATGGATACAACAATTGGTGAAATAACACAGTCCCTAGGAGCCCTAAGTGGAAGTTTAACATCATTACAAGCTTACCAAAATGTTGCGACGACAACTCAAGCTCATCTTATTCAAGCAGCATCTAATCTTCAAGACACTGATTTTGCAGAGGAAACTGCGAAAATAACCAAACAATCTTTAATAAGAAATTACGCCTTAGCAATGGTGGCTACTGCCAATAGTCAAGAATTAGAAAAATTAAAACTTTTAGCCTAAACAATTTATTAGTTTGTCGTTTTAAAATATATAACATTTAGAAAGGTTAGTGGTAAAATGGATAATTATAGTGAAATTCTTGAAAAAGAAAAAAAATTAACAAAAAAAAGAGATCTTGTAGAAGATACAATTGTAGCTGATAAACTTACAAAACACGAGATTATTAGTAAAATGTATCAAGGTTTAGTAAATGAGATTGAAGAATTAAAAGCTATTTTATTTGCAGATCTTGCAGTAACAAATAACTCTAAAGAAAAAGCAGAGAAAATTTCTAAAATAGCATTTGCTCTGCAAACTTGCCTGGATATGGAAAAAGGTGAAAAAATGGCTGAAGATCTTAACTGGCTTTACAGATATATTAGATACATGAGTAAAAGAATTCAGGACAATGAATGTATGAATTTTGTTCAACCTGCCTATAAAATTGCAACAGGTCTAAAAGAAGCCTGGGATGCAATTCCTAAAAAACACAGAAATTAATAATCAATTTTTTTATAGTATTCTTGTCTGTTAAAGCTATAATTTAACAGGCAAGATGTTTTTTTCTATATTAACTACATTAGTGCTTGGTTCACTAATTGGAGTAATAACATCCGTAAGTGTTTATGGATTCATCAGTTTAGTTAAATTTTTAACAAATCTTTTTAGAAACCCTGAAAGGAGCTTTGAAAATTTTCAAGATATTTTGACCAATACACCTGAATTTGTTTTCTTCGTTTTTTTCATGCCTTTTTTGGTGGGTTTAATTGTGGGTTGTATTCGAAAATATGCATCTGATAGTCGCTGGCACGGTCCACCTGACGTAATACTTGCTGCACATTCAGAAAATAACCCACTTGACATAAAATCAGGTTTTCTTACTTCATTCTCATCTATATTGTCAATTTCAGCTGGCGGATCTGTTGGACAATATGGTCCTTTAGTCCATTTTGGCGCAACTATTGGTGCAGAGATTAATGATTTATTCAGAAATAAAGCATCATACGAAATTTTAATTGGTGCAGGTGTTGCTTCTGCAATTTCTGCAGGATTTGGAGCTCCACTTGCTGGATTAATTTTTGCTAGAGAGGTAATCCTCAGACATCAATCCTTGGCATCTTTTGCTCCAATACTTGTAGCTTCAGTAGTTTCTTATCTTTTTACAAAAAATATTTTTGGGATAGATCCAATTTTTTTAGGTTCTGTTGGAGAAATTAACTCACTTTATGATTTCCCATTCTTTATATTTGCAGGGATAATTTGTGGTTTTATATCAATTATATATATGAATGGACTGACTCATCCTAAATATTTTCCTGATATTTCTTTCATTAACCCAATACTTCAACCGGCTATTGCCGGTTTAATATGTGGAATAACATCCATTTTTCTTCCAGAAGTAATCGGCTTAGGAACTGGTGCAATTCAGTCAATGATTCTTGGAAAGGTAGATTTCACATATGCTTTTTATTTTTTAATTTTTAAACTTCTGTTAACAATTTTATGTTTAAGAATGGGTTTAATTGGAGGTGTTTTTGCCCCTGCTTTATTTTTAGGAGCAAGTGTGGGAGTTATTTTAGGTTTTATCTTTCAAAATTTTTCTCCTACATTAGATTTAAATTTACTAACAGTTGCTTCAATGTCTGCATTTGCAAGTTGTGTAATTGGTGGACCAGTAGCTAATATGATGATCATTCTCGAGCTAACATCAAATTATCAAGCAACTTTAGTAGCTGGAGTTAGTATAGTTTTTGCCTCACTGATTTCATATAAAGTAATAGGTCAATCAGTATTTGATAAAGTTCTATCAAATAAAAATATAGATCTCAAAGTTGGAAGGGAAAATATTAAATTACAACAAATCCCAGTTTCGACTATCAGTCACAAAGATTTTTGTGCGCTAAAACCAGATTGTACTATTGAACAATCAATTAATAAAATGATTAAAATGAAAAAAAGTGAGGCATATTTGGTAGACAGTGATGAAAAACTTTTAAATAAATTGGAGTTACATCAACTTGTAAGTGAAAAAAATAAAAAAAGAAAGATTTCAAAACTTCACCAATTTAAATTTTTAAAGCTTTATTCAGAATCAAATATTTTCGAGTCAATTGATAAGTCAAAAGATTTCGTAGGAGAGTCAATCCCAATAGTAACCAAGCAAAATAAAATGTTTGGTATTGTTAGTGAAGGTGATTTATTTCAAATCTTTTTAAAAATTGCAAGAGAAGAAAAAGAATTAGAAAACAAAGATTAAGCAACCATAGATAAGTTACTTTTTAAATCGCTACTAGATGTGAACATCCTCGATATCATTTGATAGCGCAAAGAAGCTTCGTTATGCATAAACACAGGGTTAAATGTAATTCTGGCCTTCAGGAAAGCCTCAGTTAAAGATCCGTTTGATGGAGCTTGTTTAGAACTATATCTTCTCACTGGATTATAATCGGGGTTATAAACATTAAGGTTATTTAAGTTAGAGATAGGAGGAACTTTTCGGTTATGATAGTGAATTGGTGGCATACCAATTGCAGTACCATTCTCAAACTCAGTTGTTAGGTTTGATAACTCAGGGTTTTGTATATTATTAACAGGATAAACCATAATTTAAAGTATCATGTCAGGTAGATTAAATAAAGCTAAAAAATTTTATTCAACCACCGAGAAATCCTCTTTAAAAGTCCAGGATCCTATCTCAATTGTGAAAACGATGGTTAAAGAATTAAAAAATTCAATGAGTAAAGTTATTGACTCCACTGGTAAGGATAATGAAAGATTTGTTAGAACAAAACATTTTAGCAGATCTCTGGTAATTATTTATACACTTCAAACAACCTTAGATTTTGATAAAGGTGAAAAATTAGCTACAAAACTTTTTCAAATTTATGAATATTGTAGGCAACAACTAATTAAATGTTTCAGAGAACAGGTCGTTGATGGGACATACAAGGCTATAAAAGCTCTGGAGGATATTTTTAGTACTAATATCGAGAAGTCAAATGTTACATAAACAAAATTCCTCAATACACTCTCAATTAGATAAACTAGAGAGAATTTCCAATCAAATTTCTTTATTAATCTCTAATAATGACTATGAAAGAATTTCTCATCTTGATAGGATGAGAAAAAAAATAATAGCTGATATGCAAGAAAAAAATTTAGAGCTTTCAGCTAATCACAAAAAATCTGTGTTAAAGCTAATTTCTCAAAACGAAGTTATTATATCAGAATTTAAAAATAAGAATTCAGAATCACTATCGAAAATTGCAAATTCAAAAAAATGTGCACAAGCTTATCTGGCCACTTTATAAGTTTAGATCTTTAGGCTTTTTAAAGAAATTTATTTGTGCTATGTCTACATTTATCTCATACCAATTCTCGCAATCAAAGCTTGCATTGAACAAAGATGAAGTAGAAAAGTTTTCTGTTGCTCTCACAAAATCTATGTTTTGATTATCATTAAAAAATAATTCTATAGAACTAGAGAGAAGTGGTTCATGGGATACAATCAAGCATCTTTTTTTTTTAGCATTCAGCATCAGTACATCAAATAAGTTCTTACCTGAGGTATGGTATAAATCTTCGATATATTTAACTTTAGGTTTATTTGAAAAAAATGGGGATAATATGTCTAATGTTTTTCTCGTTCTAAGGGAAGGTGAACAAAACACTTCGTCAAAAATAATTTTTTCTTTTTTTAAGAAAGAACCTATTTTTTTTGTTTTCTCCATACCAATTTGAGATATATCTCGATTAAAGTCGTTACCGTCAAAACTCTTCCATTCTGATTTTGCGTGTCTTATAAAAGTAACATTTAACATCTTAACAATAATTAATTTGAATTTATCTCCATTTTATTGAACAACCGGAACTTGGAATTTGTTTTTTTGGTCCATTTCCAGTTTTTGCAATTAGTTGCATAGCTTCTAATAAATAATTTCTCTTATCTACGATTTCTAAATTTTTCATTTCAAATAATCTTCCACGATATTGTAGCTCTCTTTTTTTATTATAACCAAAAAAATCAGGGGTACACACAGCATCAAATTTTTTTGAGACTTCTTGATTATCGTCAAGTAGGTATGGAAAATTAAACTTATTTATTTCAGAAAATTTTTTCATGTTTTCAAAACTATCTTCAGGATATTTAATGGTATCATTTGGCATTATAGCAACTGAAACAATTTTCTCTTTTTTTAACTCTATTGATGTTAGTACAAGTTCTTTAATAACTGCCTTAACATATGGACAGTGATTACAAATAAAAAAAATCAAAATAGCATCAAAGTCCACTAACTTTTGACTATCAAAAATTTTATTATCTTGGCCTTTTAATTTAAATTCTGGCATTCTTTTACCAAATTCACAAATTGGTGATGAAAGTAAAACCATCCTATTCTCCAACGAAATGAAACACTACATCCCTAGACTTATTTTGTTTTCTATGTTCGATTAAAAATATGCCTTGCCACGTCCCTAAAATCAATTTTTTTTTTTTCAAACTTAAAGTTATATTAGTTTGTGTTAACAATGTCTTAAGATGTGCTGGCATGTCGTCGGAACCTTCGGTATTGTGAAAATAGCCTTGATTCTCAGGGGCTATTTTGTTTAAAAAATTTTTAATATCTTGTAAAACTGTAGAATCCGCATTTTCTTGAACCATTAAAGAACAACTTGTGTGCAGTACCGATAGATTAATTAAACCACTATTTAAATCAAAAGAGCTAATACTATCCAAAATTTGGTTTGTTATTTCTAATATATTGCCAGCCGATGTGTTAAACCTTAATTTTTCAATAACTTGTTTCATTTTTTTATCTAAATTGTTAATATAATACCTTAATTAATTATAAAAATTAAGGGGATTAAAATGGCGAAAAAAGAAAATATAAAAATTGACCCAAAGAAAATAAAAAAAGAAGATTTACAAACTCTTTTTTCTAATGTTTTAGGAAAACTTAAATCTAAATAAAAATGGAAAAGATTTGGATTGAGTGTCAAAAATGTGGCTCAATCTTTTGGGTGTTTTCTTCCGAGATAGGTTCCATTTATCCAAAAAGTAGTATAGACTACCAGATATGCTCGGCTTGCGAAGAGCAAAGCAAAAACCAATCTAATGTATGAATACATAGACTCCATTAAAGATCAATTTGAACTTTATTTTGATATCATAAAGTTTTTCTTTTACTTCTGTATTGGAGCAATTTTACTTTTTTTTTTAAAAAAATTATTCAAGTTGTTTCAATTTCTCACTTATAAATTTAACAAAGATTTTTTTTTTGAAAAACTACAAATATCACTAAATATTTTTATTTTTGTAATAATTTCTATTTTACTCGGTTGGCTAGTAGTATATCTTTTTACTTTTGATATTCTTTAAAAAATGAAAAATATTTATTTGCTTCCCTATTTTCTAATTGGTTTTTCTTACACCTTTCTACTTTATAACAAAATTTTCTTTGGTGTATCTTTATTGTTAGGAATAATAACTTTATTTTTTCTTAATAAAAAAAGTATTAAATTAAAATTAAAATTCAGTGACAATAAAATAAACTTTTTTTTTTTTTTAACAGTTTTCTTTTTTTTAATTTCCTCAATATTTTCTATAAAACCAGAGAGATCAATATTGGTTACAATCTATTTTATTTTTTTTGTAATATTAAGCTTAAATTTATTTCATGTATTACAAAAAAGGGAAGATGATTATAAAAAAATAATAAACATTTTTATAATTAGTACAATTATAAATATCTTAATTATATTTAGTTACAACATTTATGAAAGTGGACTAATAGTTGGTGATCTAGAAATTTATGGAATAAAAAAATACAAAGGTCTTTTAAATATCTTTTCAATACTAGTTTTAATTTTATTTTTCTTTAAGAGATCAAAACTTTTTCTGTTACCTTTAATATTAATTTTACCATCTCTCTATTTAAGTAACTCAAATGCACCGGTTTTAGGATTTTTAGTAGGCTCGATTGTATTTATAGTCTATAAAATGATTAAAAAATTTAATATAAACAAAATTTCATTTTTTACTCTTGCTATATTTTTTACAATTTTAGTCGGTTTATTTATTAAAGAATTACCGAACAAGTTCGATCAAAACTCAATAAATACTTTTAACTTTAAAATTCCAATATCTATTCTTGACGCGCATAGACAATTTATATGGGGATTTAGTTTATCAAAGTTTTATGAAAACCCTTTTTTTGGATATGGACCTGACACTTCAAATTTTATCAAAGATGGTCAGAGAGTTATAGGATCAGAATTTACTGGCACAATGAAATTTATTCCAAGTCACCCGCATAACTTTGTAATTGAATTATTATTAGAGACGGGTTTAATAGGAACAATTTCTTTTATAATGTTTATCATAATGCTTAATTATAAAATTTTTAATAAAGCTAATCATCGACAAAAAAGTTTTTTAATTTTTTTTAATGGTTACTTTTGGGGTGCATCGTTAGTTAATTTCTCGTTCTGGCAAGCATGGTGGCAGAGCAGTTATTTTTTTCTTTTATTCTTAATGGCTATAAAAATAATAGAGTTTTCTAATAAAGGGCAAAATGAAACACTTTAGATTTGGAGAAAATTGGGATAATTTTTCCAACCTTATTGATGAAAATAGATTAGAGCAAGCTGTGATTTCTCTAAAAAAACTCTCCAATAAAAAAAACTTTAATAATTTGAGTTTTTTGGATATTGGTTGTGGGTCGGGCCTGTCATCTCTTGCCGCCTTAAAACTTAACTGTAAGAAACTTTATGCAATTGATCAGGATGAAAAATCGGTGATGACTACAAAAAAAGTTTTAAAAAATTTTAAATTTAAAAAGGTAAGAATTGAAAAAAAAGATCTTTTTACACTTAACGAAAAAGAAAAATATGACATTGTTTACTCATGGGGGGTTCTTCACCATACAGGTAGTATGATTAAAGCTATAAAAAAAAGTGTTAAAATGGTCTCAAGAA
>MDSZ01037116.1_pt1 | contig 14792 bp, 14 predicted proteins | sample 811201 | NCBI WGS metagenome assembly MDSZ01 (sample SAMN05326647, study PRJNA326480) | marine metagenome | isolation source: seawater | place: Indian Ocean: North | collected 2010
ACGCTGAGGCGTCGTCCGATTATGACAGCGTGTATCTGGGAAACCAAGTCAGGTCCTTCGAGGCCGTGGACGTTGGTAAGATCGTCCACTTCTGCCATCGCACCAGAGAGGACCTTCCTGTTTCTCCCTCCCTTACTCTCCCATCTCCACTCCACCACTTTGCCTCTTATTGCCAGCTCTACCAATCGCCTACCGGCTTGAAGTGTCGATGCTTGGACCATTCGATGGACGGCTGTCCTATCAGATGTCAGTCCCCTCAGATGGAGGAGCTCCAATGTGAAGATTGCCTTCTTCAGATTGCCGTCTGAGATGTAAGCGATGTCTTCGAGGATTCCTTCTGCCAGTTCGCAGTCATTCCTGCTTGCTATCCCAGAAAGTGTAGATTGAATGGCCTCTCTGCTTGTAGAAGGTATGCGAATCATTTGGCTCCTGGATCTGAGAGCGTCAATTATTCTAGATGGAGCTCTAGCTACTAGGACAAATCTAGATGCCCCTCCGACTGACTCCATCATCCTCCTAAGATATGCCTGTCTGATGTGGCCCAAGTAGTCTGCATCCTCGATTACTATCAGACGGCTAATTGGGACTTGTCCCGGCTTCATCTCCAACTCGGCGCCTGCTGGAGCCGGTTCTTCCGTCCCTTTTTCTGATATTTGCCTATCGAAGGCATCCAAACTGGTCCTCCCGGCTAGTGTGTCCCTTTCCTCCCCACTTGGTCTCAGGAACTCCTCGAAGAGAGTCATCGCACCTCTCTGTCTCATCAAATCACGGGCCTGCAATGTGTGGGTCGTAGATCTCCAAGCTGGGCCCAGAAGTTGTCTGGAGAATAGTTTCCAGCAGGCGGTCTTTCCTACTCCAGCAGGGCCTGAGATCAGCAAGTGGGGTGGATCAAAAGAGGTACTAGTGGATTCCAGTGCCTTTCGGGCCGATTCTGGCACTGCTAAGTCGATAAAAGTGGAGGGGGCCTCTGTCTGCAACCAGCTTACCATATGGACAATGGGGAGGTGTCGGGACTTGAACTCAACGTCTGTCACTCTGCCTTGAGGACCTTGGCCATGCCGTCCTTCCTAGGCTTGACGAAGATGCGGTAACCGCACTTGTGACATGATTTGCCCGTGGATCCTGCCTCAGCCCAAGTCATGGCTCCACAATTCACACACTTGTAACGAATCTCGAGGGGGTCCATGGGGGCATTACAGTGGTTACACTGCTCCTCTCCAGTGGGATTATGTGCCCTCTTGTCGGTCCTATTGCAGTTCCTGCACTTGTGTAAGATGATCTGTTCTTCACCCATAGCAATCAGCATCGCGACCTGCCTAGCCTTCTTCAACCTGTCCTATGCCTCCCTGGCAGATTCACATATACTCACGAAGTTTTCGAAGATGTTAGAGCCGTATTCTGTATCATTAACTTCGGGATGAAACTGTAATCCGAACCTAGTGAGTTTATCGTTTTGCATGGCTTGGACTTTGCATGATTTGCTTTCAGCCACCACTACAAAACCATCAGGTATGTCAGTTACTTCGTCGTTGTGGCTTTCCCACACTGTCTGAATTTCGGGGGTCCCTTCGAACAGAAGGCCTCCTCCGCCTAGCAACATTATTGTGGCAGCGCCGAATTCTGGCTTGGGGGCCTCTCCCGCTTCCCCTCCGTAGTGTCGAGCCATGAATTGGTGTCCCGCGCATATGCCCAAAATTGGTACGTCAAGGGTCAGGTATTCCCCGCAATTCCCCAATTCTCCTGTTAATCCAACTCTAGCGGCCCCCCCAGAAAGAACCAGGCCATCGATTTCTCTTAGTTCATCTAAAGGTGTATTGTTGGGTAGAATCTTGGTATCTACCCCTAGATACCTAAGCATTCTCCACTCGCGATGCGTCCACTGGCCTCCATTATCGATGACGTCGATGACGATTTTGCCACCCTCCATGCAAAGGCTGATCGAGGGTGGGCCATCAACAATGCGTCCTCAAAGTTTGAAAAAGGAAGGCAAATACGAGAGGGTGCCGGCCCCGATGGTGTAGTGGCCTATCATGCAGCCCTGTCGAGGCTGCGACCCGGGTTCAAATCCCGGTCGGGGCGCCAAAAAAAGGTTCATTCTGGAGCTATCCACGCCTCGAAAGAACATAGTCTTAGTTTGCTACTGTAATCTCTCTTTATCTTGAGTTTTGGAGGTTCTGACCCTTCCAAGATCGGAGGTAGGGCCTTGACAATATTCTTGCTCTGTTGTTCGATGTCGTTCTCGGAAACTATAGCTCTGCCTCTTACCAAAGATGGTGTAGACCGGTCAATCAAGGGTACTAGAGAAGGGAGAATCTCAATTGTCCTATGCGGGAGATTTACTATCAGTAGATCCCAGATGCCTGTAAATTCATTCATTAAGGGGAGTTCTGAGGCATCGGCAATTCCAACAATTCTATCTTCGTAAATACGCTCAATAGAAGTAGGGATGGTGGGATATTCCCTTCCGTCCCATCGAGAGAGGTTCTCTAGCAGAATCTCGATCGCATCTGGGTTTAGGTCTGATGCAAGAGTCTCCGAAACAAGGTCTGGTTCCCCCAAAAGGGTTGCCAAGGCCGGCCCGACGCCACAAAATGGATCACATACCCTGATTGGTCTGCCCAAGATTTCTCTGAGCTCCCTAGCAAGAGAAAGAGTCTCAAGACGCTCTGTCTGGAGCTTAGTCGAGAAGAATGCTCTAGTTGGATCGCAAGAGATTGTTCGCCCTGACTCTTTGACCGTGACGCGGGTGTTAAGGAACTCTGCAGGAATGTCTTGAGTAACAATTTCAGTTCCGACTCTTGAAGCCAAGGGAGTCAGTTGTCGAAGTCTGAATTCGCCCTTTACACCTTCATCACGGAGTACGAGTCTAATGTGGGGATGGGCTTCTAGCTTCGCTATAGCTATTTTAGATGAGTAATGCTCAACCTCTGCTTCAATTCTCACCACCATCATATCTGAGATGAACTCGTGAGATGAGGGCCATTGCTCTCTAAATCTCTCAATTTCCTCATTATCTATCAGGGAAGATAGGTGGTGCCACCAATCGGAGTCGACTCTCTCATCTATTACACCCTCATGAATTGAGATGCTGATTTCATGGAAGAAGTCCGGCATTTTCTCGGGTGCTCCCGGGTCAAGAGGAATCATCCTGTGATTATCATCAATAGCAAAGATTCGCATCCCAGAAGCAAGCCAATCATTCTCCCTGAGTATGGAGAGAGTGGCTTCAACTAGCTCATTCGGTACCGTCAAGTGGCGCATCACGTTGATGTGCCGGTGGGCATCAGGCTTCACAATGACGGCGGGTGGTTGAGTGCTGAAAAGCGTCCTGATTTCTCCGGTAGCCAGATATTTTCGCACAAAGAAGCTGTTTCGAGCAGCTAAGGAAATGGCAAAAGAGAAGGGCAAGATGCTGATGGTGATTGGCGATCCCTGTTCTGGGAACTATTTCCAGTTTATGTCGAGCATGTTCCCTAATTGCGAACATGGGGATGTTACTATTGATCTGTATGGCTGTGAAGAGTGTACTAAGATGGATATCAACAATATTTCAGCTTGGGAGAATTTTGATGATGGGGGCTTCGTGGTCATGGAAACTGGTGTTCTCGGTTTCTCCAAGGATATAGGGGCTGTTCTCAGTCAGATTAGGAGAGTTTCGGGAGGGGATTTTCTATCTGCAGGAGGAAACAGAGGCCTTCTTTGGTTGGCTTACCTAAGCAAGACTTACAGTACCGAACTAATCTACTCCATGGATCCGTTCGACTCCAGAGAGGATTCTGTATACTCTGGGATTAAGTTGGGACAAAAGATGTCATCGTACCTTAGGAGAGATAAAAGTCAAATTCGTTTCACCCTGGAGTTCTAGTACCTGTTTCCAGTTGGTGGGCTCGCTAGTGTCTGAAGAGCCGTGTTCCGGTAAGTACCATCGCTATCCCAAACTCGTTCGCTGCCTCGATTACCTCTTCGTCACGAATTGAGCCACCAGGCTGAACTATGCTTGTTATGCCGATTTCGCTCGAGGCATCAACACCGTCACGGAAAGGGAAGAAAGCGTCGGAAATCATCATCGCTCCCTTTGCTTTCTGCCCGGCCCTCCTTGCGGCAATACGAACTGCCTCAACTCGGCTCGTCTGACCCGGACCGACCCCTACAGTTGAGTATCCCGATTCTGTTTTGCGAACAAGAATAATGGCATTTGACTGGACTTCCGCGATAACTGAGGTTCCGAACTTGGCCAGGTTTAGCTCATCCTCATCGAGAGTCTTTTCTGTGACATGCCTCACATTTTCCCAATCGATTCTATGGATGCCTTGAATTTGGGATAGCCAGCCTCCCTGTACTTGTCGTATTTTAGGCTCATCGATTAGCTCTCCAAGTGGGTCAAGAGTCAGAATTCTCCTATTCTTTCCATTGGAGAGTATTTCCAAAGCATCTGATTGATAACCCGGAGCGATCATGCATTCGAAGAAGTGATTACCTATCGATTCGGCCGTTTCTTTCTCTACCACACTATCGAATGCAATTACACATCCGAATGCACTCTCTGGATCGCTAGCTAATGCATTTTCCCAGGCTGAAACCTGAGTATTGGATACTGATGCTCCGCATGGATTGGTGTGCTTGATTGCCACACAAGAGTGTGATTCGAAATCACAAGTCTGGGATAAAGACCGGACTAGCCTAAGGGCGGCATCAAGATCGAGATAGTTGTTGTATGAGAGTGGTTTACCCCCGTGTTGCTCTGCTCTGGAAAGGCCTCTTGGTTTTCCTAGAGACGGATAGAATGAGGCTTGTTGGTGAGGATTCTCACCATATCTTAGTTCTATACCAGGCTTTGAAGAGGCGAGGATTCTACTCGGAATACTACTTTGTATAAATCTAGTCCATAGCTCGTTTGAAATCGCTGAATCGTATGCCGCGGTAGATTGGAATGCGGATAGCGCCAGTTCTTTCCTCATTTCCAAACCTACTCCAGAAGGATTTCCATTTGATTCCGAAAGAGCATTCAAAATCGATTCGTATTGCTCTGGCTGTGTAACGATAATGACATCAGCATGATTCTTAGCTGAGGATCTGACCATGGTAGGGCCGCCGATATCAATCATCTCGAATAGGTCCTCATTGCTTACAGGAGGGTCTAGAGCTGCAGTGTCCTCGAAGGGATAGAGGTTTACACAAACCATATCGATACCGACATAGCCAAGCTTGGCCAAGGTCTGCATATCTTTTTCAGAGCCGCGTCTGGCAAGTATTCCCCCGTGAAGAGCTGGATGGAGTGTTTTTACCCGGCCATCTAAGATCTCTGGGTGACCACTGACATCAGATACGTCCGTGACTTCGAAGCCGGCTTTCCTAAGCTTCGAAGCAGTCCCTCCTGTAGAGATAATCTCCCAATTCATCGAGTTCAGCGCTGCAGCTAGATCCTCGATTCCTGTTTTATCCCAGACGCTGATCAGTGCTCTGGGCCTCTCCATGGAGAATGGGCGTGTGTAAGAGGCTTGAAAGTTAGTGGTGACTATTCGCCTTTTGCCGAAATGACTTGATCTATCCTAAGAATCCCCATAGCTGTCTCCGTTGCAGATTCTAGAGAGTTTTCTATTACTGATCTAGGGTGCCATGTTCTCTCAACTTCACAAATTTTTCCGTCTTCAGAAATTCCATTGAAATCATCACCTAGAGGAATTGCTCTTAGCTCTAGAATTCGATCTAGAGGCTCACCGCCCGAGTTTTCCACGAGAGTAGCTGGAATGGCCTCAAGAGCTCTAGCGAATGCTTCCATAGCAAGCCTCTCCCTTCCTCCTTGTTTTTCAGAGGACTCCCTGACGGCCCTAGCCATCCTGCTATGGATTGAACCCGCCCCCGGGAGTAGTTCTTCGTTCATGGCTAGGGATGTCGCTCTCAGGGAATCGTGAAGACCTCGGATTACTTCCTCAGTTCCGATCTCCCCAGCTCCTCCCACCTCTATAGTAACTATTGAGGGATTTGGGCAGTCCTCAATTCTGATGATGTCTTCGACTTCATCTGAAGACTGCTTTTTCTCCCATGTTGCCTTTCCACAGAGTCCGAGTGCACCTTCGTCTATCTCAAATGGACTTTGTACGATTCTCGATCCGGTAGAATCCGATGCGTTCCTCAGTTCGGAAGAGTCTAATTCTCCAACCACTAGAATACCATTTTCGCTCAGCATGTGGAGGATGTCTTGGTCTACTTCTCCTGAGCATAGTATAACCTCAGCAGAAGATTCTACTATACTTTGAAGGATCTTATTTTTTCTATTCATTTCTGCTTCGATGAATGAATCTAGATTCTCAACCTCCAAGATCTTAATTTCTGCATCTCGCGTCATTTCTCTGATCTTAATATCTCCATCGAGACAGGCTATCTTGGGATTAAGAATGTCATTAGGAAGACTGTCCAAGAGTACTCTTCTCCTCAGGACGACTCCCTTTACGAGCCTTGAGTCACTTAGAGATCCGGTTCCAATCTTTTTCATCGAGACATGTTCTGCTGATATTTCATCTCTGTTTTTTGAAACTGTTGTGAGTGCTTCGACAATGATAGGTGCAAAGAGGTCTAGAGCTGCTTCCGCTACCTTGCCTCGAAGTGCGGTTTCAGCGACTGCCAGAAGTTTGTCCCCATTGATTGGAGAGGCGTCTGAGTCAGACTGTGAAAGACTGGCGGCAAGTGCAATTTCGTATCCATCAACTAAAGTAAGTGGGTGCAATCCCTTTCTGAAAAGAGTGTCGGCCTCCAATAGTAGTGCCCCACACAATAACATCGTAGTGGTTACCCCGTCTCCACAGGCTTCCTCTTGGGATTCGGCCATGGAAACCATCATTTTAGCTGCCGGATGCTTGATTAGAAGTTCTGCAACTATCTTGGCTCCATCATTAGTTACTGCTGTTGATCCATCAGTCTTGTAGAGCATTTTATCAAGGCCTCTTGGACCGAGAGTCGGCTTCAATAGATCTGAAAATGTCCTTGCCGCCGCGATTAGCTTCTCCTGAACATCAGTACCACTTGTGACCTTAGTACTCTGTGATGCGATATTGATATTCGAGTTCTCTGAACCGTCGCCCACGTTTTACTTCGGCGAGAGTGGTTGTCATGAATGCTTTGAGGGATAAAACTAGTTGTTTGGTTTCAAAAAAGGCCAATATCTATGACTAATTCTCAAAACGGATGTTCATGAGAAAGTGCTTTTCTTTGCTCGTGTTTTTGTTTTATATTTTCGCTGTTTTCTCATTTGTACCATCATCTTCAGCCCAACAGCTGTTTCCTGAAGTGGACTTGGAATGTGATGATCAATTGCAACTGGATTTTCTTTCTGGATACGATAGTGTAGTGGTCAATTGCGGATTGACTAATCCTACCACTCTTACAGAAAAAGTCGAGATTAGTTACCAGTCGGGAAATCTGACAGCTGCAGGGCCTGAGAGTGTCACTGTTGGAGGTGGAGAAACGGTTGATTTTATCGTTGTTGTACAAGCAGAAAACGATCACCTAGAAGGAATATACGAAATTAACGTGAGTGCGGTGGTTACTGAATGGGGAGGCGCCCCAGTGAGTATATTTGGTTTCTCAGACGAGGAAGTTGTGGCCATTGAAGTTCTACCCTACACATTATGCTCTGTTTCAGGTCCATCGTCGATATTCGTCGAAGCTGGGGAAGACGTTTCTTTCTCGGCATTATACGATTGTGAGAGCAATGAGCAGAACCAGTTGGAAATATCGCTGCACCTTCTTGAGAAAGGAAGCTCTCAGGAAGATATCTGGCCATCTGGATTTAATGATATGTCCCAGGGGGATTGTGTTGTGGAAAACCCCATGGGTTCTGTAGAGTGCAATTTTCTTCTTACCACGCCACCCAATCTACAGAATAGATGGGAAGGATGTCTGGTAGTTTTAGATGAGGTTACTTCCGGGGAGATGTCTTGTTCGAGTAATTTCGCATTCCCTCTTACGGTTAACGAAAGAGAAGTGGTAGTACCAAATGTAGGAATTGATGTGAATGGAACTATCCTGGAGGATTTGGGTGTGACCCCAGAAAATCAGAATGTAATTTTTGGGGGGTCCGCAGCCCTCTTGGTCGTCTCGATATTACTTCTGTGGTTTTGGAAAAGACGTCGTGACTAACCCAAGATGGTGACCATCCATCTCAGTGAGAGTGAAGTAGTCGCCGCAAGAGCAATCGAAGGTCCTGCCTCAAAATCGAAGGAAGTAGTGTAAATCCAAAAAATTACGATTGACAAAATCAAGATTGTAAATGAGTCTGTTGCCATCCTCACATTCAATCCTGAATACTTCATGATGTGTTCTCTCTCGCGGATTCCTAGAGCAGTTATTGAAACCATTAACACCAGAATTAGGTGTCCAGCTATCCAACCCATTGTACTCCCAAACGCTGAAGATAGGCTATCTTGGAAATCTCCGAGTACTATTGAGGCTAGGTTTACCATGCTAGCGGGTCTGGTGATATATTATTCAACTAAACGGAATCATGTATGTGATCGAGGTAATGTTCAAACAAAAATCAGTTTTTGTCTTAATAAAACAGATTCGACCCGTTTATCTAATTATAATAGCGCATGGGCGGGTCATGAGCATGGGTGTGGATGTGGTGATTCCCACCTTTCGAAGAGAGAAGGAGTTGAAGAGGTGTCTAGCTGCTCTGGAGGAGCAGACGGTGCGTCCAAACTCCATTGAAGTAGTGGATGATTCTGAGTCGGATAGGGGACCTGCGTATAGTAGAAACAAAGGTCTACGGAGAGGTGTTTCTGAGATTGTCGCATTCACTGATGATGATTGCGTTCCATCTAAAACCTGGATTGAAGATATACTTAGAGAGATGGCTGATGGATCAAAGGCGATAGAGGGTGGCGTAACTACGGTTGACGAGAATGGAGAGGTTGTGCGAATGGATCCAAAGCCACGGGATAGTTGGAATCGTTTCAAGACCGCAAATATGGCCTTCAGGCGGGATGTTCTAGAAGAGGTTGGAGGATTCGATGAAAGATATTTCATTCATAGAGAAGATACTGATTTGGCATGGAGAGTGCTAAATTCCGGATATAATATCAAATGGTGCCCGGACTGCATAGTGCATCATCCTGATAGATTTGGTGTTGAAAGATTCGCTATAGAGAGTGAGTTGCTCCTCTACAGATGTGATCCAAAAAAATATGTCGAAATTGCCGCCGGGACAATATCATTCAGGACCATTTCTGACGGGACCTGGAAGAAGCTGCGTGTAGGGATGAGGTCTCATGAGGGGAAAGTTAAATCTTTGACTAGATTAGAGTCTATTTCTCTATGGCTTAGAGCCACGATCAAGTCAATATCTCGAAAATTAATGTGAGGTTTTTGTTGATGATTGTGTCTCATGAACATAAATTTATTTTTATAAAAACAAGGAAGACTGCAGGAACTAGTATTGAAATTGGTCTTTCAAAATACTGCGGTCCTAAGGATGTGATTTCCCCTATAGGAAAGGATGAGGAGTTAAGGGAGAGTCTGGGTTTTCCGGGTCCGCAGAACACCATTTTACCTATTTACCAATATAGAAAATGGGATCTGTGGAATTTGTTGAAGGGAGGAGGTTTTGCCCATCATTTCAACCACACACCTGCGAAACTAATGAAGAAAAGGTTGGGAGGGGCTATTTTCGATAATTATCTTAAATTCTGCGGAGTGAGAAATCCCTGGGATATGGCAGTTTCACTTTACAACTGGGAGGTATTTGGACCGAAAAAGGGGATTGACAGCAGCACTAGCTTCAAAGAATTTCTTGAGAGGAGGTCTAATGACTTGCTGACAAATTCTAGCATCTTCATGTCTGAAGGAGAGGTTTTGGTTGACGAGTTTGTCAAATTCGAAAGCTTAGAGTCGGACCTAGAAATAATTTCTGAGAAGATTGGTTTGGGGAAAATTGAGCTTCCAAGAGCTAAGAGCGGATTCAATAAAGAGAAGCGCCATTACTCTCTTTACTATGATGATAAAAGCATAGATTTCATCAGGGGGGTTTGCAAGATTGAGATTGAATTGTTCGGATATGAGTTTGATGACAGAAGGCCCGCTTGAATCAAGCGAGCTATTGGCTACCTGACTTTCCGCTAGGGTTATGATGGCCCCAATGAGAGATGTCCAGTTTCAGATCTTCAAAGAATGAGGCAATTTTCTCTGGGCCGTCTTTATCCAAATCAAATTCCAAGAGGTCCTCGGGCCTATTTGAGAAGTATTCCCTAACATTCGAAGTATGCTCTTCCCAATGCTCCCTCCAACACTGGTTGAGTGCTTCCTGAGAATCGTGAAATCTAACACCGTGCTTGCAATAAAAATAGCCTCTTTCCAAGAATCTAATCCTACTGCTAATCCAATCTTCGACATTTCTTGTATTGAGTATGAATTTACTACCAGGATACTGTTGATCCAATTCACTAAATCTTTCAAAGGCGTACACAGGATTGAGTTGTCCATTTGGAAGATTGGCATAAAGACGCCTGAATGGTTTCTTTTTGAAGAGCTTTTTAGATTGAGCCTCTACTTCAACAAATTCCATATCCCCATAAGCCTGATATCCGTCAACATACGATAAAAGCGGCTTATTCTCCATATGTGCGGCTTCAATTCCAGCTGCTATCGTCCCCCTGCCCCAATGGAGGCAGTGGAGACCATTTGCTTGGAAAAAACGGATTAGCGTTGTTGTACCACATCTATTGAAGCCTATCTGGAATATTCTGGGATTACCAGTTCCTCTCGCCATCATCAAGTGCTGATGATTCATCAAATTATACCTTACTATCTACAACGAAATGAAAAAGGCATGCAATGACGGGAAAGAGGAAGTGGGAGTATGTATCGTTTGATTTGGTTTCAGCATATTCACAAAGCTGCGGGAACCTTGGTTGTAAATCTAGCAAGGGCAAATGGTGAAATTCTATACAAGAACAATGCAAATGGGAATCCTCTTGATGAGCATGGTGAGCGAATAGAGCTTTGGAAGTACGATGAAGGTCAATTGAAATCGTTCGTAGATAGCTGTGAGCAAGAGGGGGTCACCTTCGTTGCAACCGAGCACGGATCGCCAGACTTCGAAGTTCTTCACAGAGACAGTCGAGTTGTGTTGCTAACGATACTAAGAGATCCTATCTCTCGAGCTATTTCTAATTATAATCACGCATACTTTGGAGGTTATACTAAGGCCTCTAATATTGGTGATTTCTTATCGGAAAGTCGTTTTTTTATGTCTGACAATTTCTACGTCAGAACCTTCTCTAGGAAAGAGCAGTTTCCATTAGAAGCTATTTCAGAAGAAGATCTCGAAACTGCGAAGGGTGCTCTGGCTCTATTCGACCTGGTACTGTTACTCGGAAAGAATGATCTGTTGACCACATTGTCTGAAGAGTTTGGATGGGGCATGTCCGCTGTGGATTCGCATGCAACCTTCGGTGACCCTTGGAAGGTCTGGAATATGATGAAGAAAGGCCAGTTCATCAGAGTAATAAGATATATTGGAGGGTTGAGTGCTCCCGGGGAACAGGCCCTTCTGGATGGAAGGTACGATCTTGACTTAAATCTGATAAGATCGATTGAAGGAGATAATGGTGGCGATTAGATGTTTTTTTTAAGTGGAAACGGGGTTGAATTTGTTGTTTAGACAGATCAATTCGGAGGACATAGATTGGATACTAAGCCACACGACACTCTCTGATCCTATTCACGTATCTGGCCTAGAAGGGGGATGGGATAACGCGAACATACTGCTGAAGTTTTCTGATGGCTCGAAGTTTGTTCTAAAGGCTTGGTTTGCGAACGAAATTCCCGAAGTTGAACGAGTAGTAGAAAGACATCTGCACCTACAAGAGCACGGAATACCAACTGTTGTTCCTTTGCTTCTGGAGAGTCACGGCCTGTTGGCAAAGAAAGATGGTTTTGCCTGGACTTTGATGCCATACATTGAAGGTGGTTTTCTAGGGAATGATCCAGAATCAATGGAAGCTCTTGGAGAAGTTCTAGCGCGAATGCATTGCATCCCAAAGGCAGATTGTTTTCCCAATGAATACAGGATGGGTTTTAGTTTGTTTGAGAGGGTCATTTTTCTATGTAAAGAAAAGGATTCGTCTCCCAATTTCTTGGATATTTTAGCTAAGGAGTCCTCTTTTCTGAGAGATAATCTGCCCTCGGATCTCCCAAATGGGGTCCTTCATGGAGACATATTTCCTGACAACATAATTGGAAGTGAAGGCTCAGTTAATGCTATTCTAGACCTTGAGGAAGCTTGGATTGGGCCTCTCTGCTTCGATCTTGTGATGGCCTTCGTAGGATTCTGCTGGGAAGAGGGAGTGGCGATTTCCAGCCGCTGGTGTTCTCTAATTAGAGGCTATCAGAGCGTTAGATCTCTTAGCGACGAGGAGTTTTATGCAATGCCGATTATGCACAGGTATGCAACGCTTGCAATAGCTTGTTGGAGGTTCTGGAAGCACAATCTAAGCATTCCAGACAAAGAATTGGCAGGAAGATACTTGGAAATGGTTGATAGGCTTGGGTTGGAATTTGATTTCTCAGAGGGGTTAGAATGAGAGGTGCGATTCACTCGATAAACATCAGTAGTGGAGGTGTTCCAAAGAACTTGATAGAATCTGCAAAGATTAGAAAGGACGGAGTAGAGGGTGATTTCAACAAGTTTCGTGAAGGACGAGGGGGAGATCCGGATAGAGCCGTCTGCATCTTTTCTCTAGAGAGAATAGAAAGCATGAAGATAGAGGGCCATCCAATAGATGTCGGTACCACCGGAGAGAACCTAACAATCAAAGGAATAGAGTGGGGATCTCTTGTAGAAGGTGCACTTGTAGAGATTGGGGATGTTCTTCTGGAGCTTAGCGAGCCGTGTGCGCCCTGCTCGAAGATTAGCAAATCGTTCATTGACAGGAGATTCGACCGAATAAATCACAATCGAGAATTTGGTTGGTCTAGGTGGTTAGCCCGTGTTTTGCGCGAAGGAGTGGTGAAAATTGGAGATTCCGTGAATATTATTATTACACCCACCGGCTAGAATTCAGCAATGGAAGCCGGCATGGATACATGGATGATTAGGAAAGGAAATAAGAGAATTGGCCTATTTGAAAGAATTTCTCGTGGCTGGAAGATGACAAAACTTGGTGTGGCTGTGGTCAGATCGGATCCTGAACTGATGGTTTACTCGTTTCTTTCCGGCTTATTCTCTCTTGTGGCAATAGGTGCAGCAATCTCTAGTTCAGTTGGTCTGGAAGTGATCACCTCAAATCCAGAGTGTGTGGGTGAAAACTGTGGAAGCGAGCTAGTTCTCGCTCATATGGCCATATGGTTCGTTTTCTACATGTTAGTCTCCATAATCACGGTTTTTTGGAATGCTGCCATAATTGCAAGCGCTTACGAGCGAATAAGCTCAGGAAGTAACCCAAGCTTCTCCTACGGAATAGGACAAGCGATGAGGTGTCTCCCGCAGATTTTTGTGTGGGGCATCATTGCTGGAACAGTCGGAATGTTCATTCAGATTTTAGAGGGATTAGCCCACAGCGACGATTCCCCCCTTCCACTCAGGTTGATTGCGGGATTGGCTAGCTTGGTCATAGGGATAGCTTGGTGGGTCGTCACATTCTTCATGGTTCCAATGATTGTTCTAGAAAGATCAGGAGTTCTTAATGGAATGGAAAGAAGCACTGAGCTCTTCAGAAGAACTTGGGGCGAGGATGTGTCTTCTCACATAGGAACTGGGCTACTCATGTTTCTCTGTGTCCTAATTATTTGTGCTGTTGGAGGGGTAGTTATGGTATTGGGTGAAGTGGGTTTCATCTTGGGAATTATAATTCTCGCTGTTGGGCTACTCTTCGCAGTTCTATTCTTTTCAACTGTTGAGGCGGTAAACAGGGCATCCTTGTTCTACTATGCAAAGACCGGGCAGGCACCACCAATGGCAGCAAAGATCGGAATCAATTGGTAGGTGATACATTGGCGAGTCTAAGCCCGGGGGCCGACATCATTGAGGAAGTTGTTGTGGCGGTCGCAGACAGCATCCCCCAAGGAGATGAGAATAGTCTATGGAGAGTTTTCAGGAGGTCGTTGGCAATCTGCATTCCGCTAGTTCCCATCATATACTTCGTAGTGTGGAAGCTTGGATACCTCTGAAATAGACGGTAGTTAGCCCCTATGCAGTAGCAGAGGTACCCGAGCGGTCAAAGGGGCTGGGATGAGGTCCCAGTGCGTAGTGCTTCGCAGGTTCGAATCCTGCCCTCTGCACCACTATTGCACTACAATCCAGAGAGCCACTGCGAACAAAGAAGCTCCCATGGCTCTATTTAGGACGATGGCGGATTTGGGAGTAGTGAATGCCCTTCTAAGAACTGTACCAAATGCTGCCCATGACATTACAGCTGGAAGTCCGAACATCACATTTAGTAGAACCAACATTGACTTCCCCATAAATCCAGATCCAAACACTGTTCCGAAGGTTGTCATTAGAACTAGAAAGTGTATCCAGGCCTTTCCATTAACGAACTGGATAGCCACTCCAGTAGTAAATCCTAGGCGCTGATTGTCGTGATGGCCTTCATCCAACGGATTAGATGTGGCGATTTTGTAAGATAGGTACGCGATGTATGCCGCGCCTATGTATGCTAAGGTGTCGAAGAAGCTCTGATTGTCCTCGATGAAGACCGTTGCTCCTCCGACTAATAAGCCCAAAATCGACCATCCTACCGCCATTCCTGAAATCAATGTCAAAGTGCCCTTGAATCCATGCTGTGACCCATGCGCTG
>MDSZ01221432.1_pt1 | contig 14786 bp, 18 predicted proteins | sample 811201 | NCBI WGS metagenome assembly MDSZ01 (sample SAMN05326647, study PRJNA326480) | marine metagenome | isolation source: seawater | place: Indian Ocean: North | collected 2010
CAGTTCAATCAATGAACATCATCAATCAGAGTACAAATAAAGCTGAACAATTGAATAGTTTGGGAATCAATGATCGTTTGTTCCAAACAACAGAAAGCATGACGGCTTTTATTTTGAATAATCCGGCTCAAAATGCAGCTCAAAATGCTACTACTCAAGTGTGGAATACGAACACACTACTACAAGGTCAAACAGTAGCAGATAAAGGCCTAGCTGAATTCGGTAGTTTTGTAAATAACTTTTTCAGTATGTTTCAAGTACAACCTCTTTCAAATAGTGGTGGTGCAACGTGGAATCAAACAGCTTTTTCAGAAGAAACTGTTGACAGTTCGTTATCAGACAAAAGCGATCTTCCTAGATTGACGAGAGAAACGTTTAATGATGTATCGACAGGAGGCTGGGGACCCGTTCCAAATCCAAGCGTTTCAGCTCTTACTACATTAACAATTGAAACTTTTGAAGATAGTCAAGGAATAATCAATAATATCGTTGGTTGGTTTCAGAATCCTAGAAACAATCCGAGACAAGTAACAATCGAAAGCTTTTCAAAAGAATGGCCTGAAGGTAGGTACCCACAACGCATTTGTTCAGGATCTAGTTCTGGAGATCTTGAAGAAATAACAGAAAACATCAGTTCTCAAATAACTGGATCAGCTACTACATTTTCTTTGACAAACCAATATTCTAGTGGTAGTTTAAGAGTGTATTGGAATGGTCAACGTCAAATAGTAGGCGAAACAATAACAGAATTATCCAATAAGACATTTTCAACGACATTTGTTCCTCTAGTAGGACAATACTTGATCGTAGACTATGTACCTTCTGAACAATAATCTTTTATTTTTTTATACTATTTGGAGCGATTATGGCTATACAATTTGTTCGCGATCAATTGATTGACGCGATTATTAACCCTAGTAAAATAGATCTAACTACTGGAAACTACGATTTTTCTAGTGTTACATCACTAACTTATAAACCCCCTACTACTGACTCTGAAGTAGCTATTAAGAGTTACGTTGATAGTGTTATCAACGGCCTTAACTGGAAAGACACTTGCCGAGCAGCTTCAACAGCTAACATTACTGGTACTTATGCAAATGGAACGGATGGCGTTGGTGCTACTCTTACAGTTACAAACTCCGGAATTACACAAGATGGCGTTACACTTCGAGCAAATGATCGTATACTGTTGAAAAATCAGACAACAGATCCAGCTGAAAACGGTATTTATCAGCTTTCAACAGACGGAAACGCATTAGGAGCTTCAGTTGAAGTAACTATAGCAAATGCAAGTAACATTACAAGTGGTGTAAAAGGAAAAGTACTTGTCGATCTAGTAAACAACGGAAATCTAGTCAATAACGTATCAAATCTTGTTATTGATGATTTTACTGGAACATCACACACATTTACATTTGGAGATGGCGTTGGTAATGTAGCAATAGGTGCTAGTGCAGCTGACACAATGACGAATCTAACAAATGCTATAGAAGCTCAAAATCCTAGAAAATTTCAAATAGATCAGAGTGGATCTCAAAGATTTATATATTTAGCGGATGCAGGAGCTTCTAGTGATAATCCTCAAATAGCTAGTAATGCTATGACAGCTTTTGAATTAGGTGCTCAAACTACTTCACCTCAATCATTTACTACCGGTAGTAGTGGCGATAAGATTACATTCACAAAGGCTGATGATAGTACAGTAATAATGGAAGCTGTATTGAGTACCCCAGGCCGAATTGGTAATCAATTTGAAAAAACAGCTACTTCAGTAAATCAAGAAGTATCTTTATCTTTGCGAGATTCTTTAGTAGGTAATCCCGATCTTGACGCTAGAATAGACAATGTAGATCCTGATAAAGTTATTGTATCGTTAGTAACTACCGGAACCGGTGGAAACGGAAAAGCAGTTACTTATTCACTTAGTAATGCCGGATGTATAACTGGAGGCTCCACATTTGAAAACGGTCAAGCTGTAACTAACTCAGTACTAACTAGAACGACAGATTTTGATATTGGTTCTGAAATGGCTAGTGCAGCTGTGTTTATCGAAGAAGGTACAACAAATGGAGATAACGGGTTTACATTAACTACAAATCAACCTATTCAAGTTGGTTTCACAAGTCTAACATTTGTTCAGTTCAATGGTGCCGGTCAAATAACAGCTGGAGCCGGTCTTTCAAAGTCTGGAAATACGTTATCGGTTAATGTTGATGATAATACTCTTGAAATTAATGGCGATACTTTAAGAATCAAATCAAGTGCAGCTGGAAATGGTTTGACAGGTGGTGGGCCTTTAGCATTATCAGTTCAAAATGATGGGACTACAATTACTGTAGGGGCCGGTGGTATTAAGGTTTCAGACAATGGCATAACTGAAAATCAATTAGCTGGTTCTGTAGCCGGTGACGGTCTTAGTGGTGGAGGCGGTTCAGCTCTTGCTTTGGATATTGCAGAATTAACATCAGAAGTAATAGCTAGTGGTGACTTCCTTGCGTTTGCGGATGATAGTGCTGGTGGAAAGCCTACGAAGAAAGAAACAGTAGACGATTTGGCAGCTTTATTTGCCGGTACTGGACTTGCAGCTGCTTCAGCAGTGTTATCGTTAGATATTAACAGTTTAACCGGTGCAGCTATACAAGGTGTTGATGAAATCGTATTTTCAGACACAAGTGATTCTAACAACATAAGAAAAGAAACAATCACTGATTTAGCTGCTTTCTTTGCTGGGACTGGTCTAGGATCTTCTAACGGTGTTCTAGCCTTAGATATTGCTAACATGACAGCTGCTACAATAGCTTCCGGTGACTTTATAACATTTTCTGATACAGGTTCTTCTGACGCTATAAGAAAAGAAAGTATTGATGATATTGCTAGTTTGTTTGCTGGAAATGGTTTGAGTGCTAGTTCAGCTGTAATGGCTCTAGATCTCAATGAATTAACAGCTGCAACAGTAAACGTAGCCAATGATAGCATAGCGATTATAGACGCTGATGATTCTAACAGTACAAAGAAAGAATCTATTTCCGATCTTGTAAGTGCTATAGCTGGTACAGGTTTATCAGAAACTAGTGGTGTGTTAAATGTTGGTTCTCTCTCATTTTCTGAATTGGCATTTAGACCTTACATAGATAATTTTACAGCGAACGGTTCTACTCTTGCATTTGCTTTAACAAATGATATCAATTCAGCTACTTGGGTGTTTGGAGCTGTTGTATCTAGGAATGGTCAAATCTTGAAACGTGTAGCAGCTTCACCAGCTGATTCTAGTGAATATACTATCGCTTCTAGTGGTGGTACTACAACCGTAACACTAGGAGCTAACCCAGCTAACGGTGAATTGATTCAAGTGAATTATTTCGCTTAGTAAATAATTAAAAGAATTTCTTCGGGTTGGAGAATTAATAATAATACAATTTATTGTATTCCGCTCCTTTCTATGTTATACAAAATGATATAGAAAGGAGCTTTTTTATGTTTGTGATTTATATTAAATTGAATGGTGCCAAAGAAATAGCACCGGTGCCTTGCAAAGCGATATTTGAAAGTGCGATACTGGGATCTGATTATATGGAGCTACATGGTGTTGATGAAAGAATCAAAGATAATATCTTGCCAAAGGCCACGATCAAAGTCATGACGATACGCAAAGCTCATATTGAGTCAATCGTATCTTTCAATGCTTACAAAGAAGATGTTAGAAAAGATATTGTTGAACCAAAAGAAGAACCAAAGACAGAAAAACCACCGCCAAAGAAAGAAGTAGTGAAGAAGAAAGAAGAACCAAAGACAAAACGCAAGTATGTTCGAAGTGGTAAGTATTCAAAGAAGAACAAAGTGAAATAATCGAATGACATTTGATGAATACGACCGAGAAGCTGAAAAAACAGCTAACTATCCTAGAGTGAACAACATAGGCCTTTGCTATGTATTTTTGGGCTTGGTTGAAGAAGCTGGTGAATGTTCTGGAAAAATCAAAAAGATAATTCGTGATGAAGAAAGTATAGAAGTAGGAATACAGAAAAAGAAATATGATATCATCAAAGAGCTTGGTGATGTTCTATGGTACGTTTCAGCATGTGCTAGAGAAATCGGAACAGATCTAGAAACGATAGCCAAAGAAAATAATAAGAAGTTACAAAGTAGATATGAACGTGGTACGATAAAAGGAAGTGGTGACAACCGATAGGAGAATAGACATGTCAAATGAATTAAATTGGTTTCATATCAGACGTTGGAACAAAAATAGAGCAGTTAGAAAACATCAGTTTGAAATGGCAAAAAGAAATCCTTCAGAAACTGACGATCAAATCATTCGAGCAATAGCTCAGAACAATGTCACAATTACAAGAAAGGATACAGAAGATGAAAACAGGAAACAAGATCATAACGAAAGTTCTACCGAAACCGCTACACTGGACTCTACACAACATGATAGCTCATCCAACGAGTGAAATATTTTGGTTAGGTGGTTATGTATTACTTAAAAAGTTTGATCGTGGATCGAGTTTGATTAGGTTCGGTAATCTGATTCATGATATTACAATACCATATCATCAACGTGGTGAAGGGAGAGGATAATGTCAAAGAGCAATTGGAGCGGAGGATCTGGCTGGGGAGCTATAAACGATCCGACAGGGCTATTAACCGGTAGAGTGCTAGTCACTACAGCTGGTCAAAGTCAGTATGCAGAAGATTATTTGTTTACACTAGCAGGAACAACAACAAATTTCACTGATGTTCATTATGCAGTAACTATGAATTATGCGTTTCCTACATACGTCAGTGCTACTACGTTTAATGGAGCTTCATTGGGTATTATTAGCCGAGCTTCAGCTCTGACTACTACGGCCCCTACAACAGCTGAATCTTGTTATATTGGTCGAATATCGCCAAAAGATGGGGTTGCTGAAATAGTTAGAAGAGTGTCTGGTGTTGATACTGTGTTAGCTAGTTCTACTCTTTCAAATGATACATATACTTATGGTGTATTGCATACTATGAGATTGAATACATTTGGAACAAATCCCGTAACGATTCAATTCTTAGTAGATGATGAAGTGTTAGTTAATGCTGGAGATTCTTCGGTTTCAGCTTTGGTTACTGGATATGCTGGTATTCAAATGCAAGGTGGGACCGCTTATGTAGATAACTTCACGATATTCCAATATACTTCATCCGGAACAGGAGCTTATACTGGCCTATATCCAAACAGTTTCTATGACACAGCTGTAGATCTAACATCTACATTTCTCATTCTATGGTTAAGAGGTGATGTAGGTTTAACAAAGACTGGAGATTTTGTAGATTCGTGGGCAGATTCTTCACAAACTCGATTGGGTTCAAGTTATTCATTAACTCAAACCGGTAGTAATAGACCGGAATCGCCCACATCAGCTACGTTGAATAGTTTGGCTTATGTTCGTTTTGATCGATCAAAGAATAATTTTCTACAAGGAGCTATCAATTCTGGATTCGATATATTTAATTCGGGATTTAATCTAGGCGTAGCTATGTTTGCAGTAATTAGATTTTGGGAAAATAATGGTATAGTTGGAGATGGCAGATCTGTTTCAGATCCTGATGATACTGTAGCTCCACTTGGTAATTACGGAAGAGGATATCAATTTGAAGCTGTGAATTCTATTTTAAGTAGTACAACACACGACAGAGATGGAAGATTTTTCAACAATAGTGCGGCTCAAGTAAAGGGGCCGGCCTTTGTAATGCAGAATCGGGGAATACTAGAAATCATATCTTTTGGCACTATAACAAATAGAGCAGCTGTTTATTTTAATGGATCAATAGTGGGAACAGTACTATCTGATAGACCGTTGAATTCAGATTTATCAGATCCAGGCTTATTGTTTATGCTAGGTAGAAGAGTGTTTACTGAAACAGCTCCGGATTATCTATATGGATCATTTGATCTAGCAGAATATTTATTGGTTCAAGTTGGTTCTGGTGGCATGACAGATACGATTCGCCAAAAGACAGAAGGATATCTAGCTTGGAAGTGGAATTTAGAGGCCTTACTTCCTTCTAGTCACCCTTTTAAGACTTCACCACCAACATAATACTACAAATTGACATATAGATCATTTTGTGTTATTATTGAATATATACCAAAGGAGATCAACATGTTTGGAAAATACGCAACCAAAGGGATTGACATGCCACGTCAAGCTCTGTTCCGAGATTTAAGAGCTACATATATGGCTCAAACTGGTCATAACAATACAGAAACAGCGATGTTTCTTGAAATGAGTCCTCAATCTTGTAGTACGTTAGCGAGTGGTTCTGACAAACGTCAACCTCCGTGGTATGCAGTAATGAGATTGGTGGAATTTCTAGGATTGGAGCTTGTTCTTCAGGCCGACACTATTTTCATCAGAAAAATAATCAAAGAAGAACAAAGTGAAATAAAATCATAAAAAGTTTCACAGAGTAATACGTTTTGTGATATAATGATTTTACTACAACGGAGGTAAAAATGATTTATTTAATCGTCACGACAGACATGCTTGATATGAACATGTATGTCACTTGTTACTCTACCAAAAAAGAGTTTGAAATACATAAAGTTCTAGCTGAAGAGCTTGAACGCAAAGATCAGCTATATGAAGGTGGTAATGGTTCAATAAGACATGATTTTCACGAAGTACCTTTGCTAGGTAAGTCTCTAAAAAAGATTGCCCTTTCTATAACAAAAGCTTGTCATGGTGATACGATCAGTGACGTTATTGATCAGATTGATGAACTAGATACAGAGGAAAATAACAACAACGGAGAAGATAATGACTAGAAAATATAGAAAACATATAAATTATAACAAAAAATATATCGTAAATAGACAAGTGTTAAAAGCATTGAGAAAGAAACACTTTGCAACGCAAACGAAGTTTGTAGAACATGTGAATTCAATCAACAAAGATGATCCTACGAAATCGGATTTTGTTATTTCATTATCTCACTACAAGCAAATAGAGAGCAAAGACCAAAAACTCGTCAAAGATACTGTATTAGAAGTATTTGCAAAAGTGTTTGGTTGTACTGTTGAAAATCTTATATATTCTGGTCCGGAAGAAAATAAGACATTCGATATAGTAGAGCAAGCTGTTCAAAGTGTTGTAGATACTGAAAATCATATTGTTGGTACTTGGCTAGAAACACTTGTAAATAAAACAATACAATTAGAAGAACGTATTGAAAAACAAACGAAGCTGATCGAAAAACAGAATAGCGAAATACAACGATTAAACACAAATATAAATATTGTTATGAATCGTGAAAGAACAGCTATGAAGAAGTCTGATGATAAAGAAGTGATATCAATACCGAAAGAAGATATCATTATGTATCTATTGAAAAATAACATGATAAACATAACGCATACCTCATAATGTGTTATAATAATTAAGAATCTTAAATACGGAGATAAAAATGAAAAGTCAATCTAAGATAAACCGGCTTATGGCATTAGGTCAAGTGTATGACGATAAAGTCAAAAGCAGCTCTTTGTATCCTAGTGGAATACAAAACGCTAGAAGAAAAATATCAGAAGCTGAATATAAAAAGAAGAAAGCAAAAAGAAAGAACAAAAAGAATAGGAGATAATCATGAGTAATGTAGCAAGTGATCAAGTAAGATATGACTGGATAGATTCGTTGACAGAACGGCCTAACCTATCACCGGAACAGAGCGAAAAATTGAGGATCTGGATATGTGGTGAAATGAGTAAATATATCGGATCTAGAAAAACGTATCTATTAAAGAAGATAGTCAAAATGTATCCATCTTTAGTTTCAGCTGTCATGCTTGATTTGGCGGTGATAGTACAACGTGAAGAGCTGAAAGTACTTCGTAGAGAGCCTGGAGGAACACGTTGCGATTGTTGTGATCAATACGTTAAGGAATACAAAAGAAAGGTATCGAAAAACATGTGTGTATTTCTTCAATCACTTGTATTTCTATCAATGAAGTCAAAAAGTCAGGGAAAAGGTGAATATGTTCACTTCAAAGAATGTGACTATCATAGTCATGACTATCCCTATGTTGTTCATTGGGGACTAGCTGAGCGTTCTGAAGAAGAACAAGGCATGTATAGACCTACTGATCTAGGAATAAAGTTTGCGTTTGGTAAATGCGAAATTCCGAAGTTTATCTATACATACAACAATCATAAAACAGGAATAGATAAAACCGAAATGGTAAAGATAACAGATGTTCATAGTGAACGATTTGATCTTGAAGAAATGCTATCAAGTGTAGTAGAAGAATCGAATGTTATAGAATTGCGAGCTTCTGAATGATGAAACTCGGCAGTTTGTTTTCTGGAATAGGTGGTTTTGAAATGGGCTTGAGTAAAGCTCTAACTTTCAAAACCGCTTTTCTATGTGATAACGATAAAGCTAACATATCATTACTGTCAAAGAGGTTTGACGATATACCAGTATATGATGATGTAAAGAATATCAATAAACAAACTGTAGATATGGATATAGATATTTTGTGTGGTGGTTTTCCTTGTCAAAATATTTCTATAGCAAATACTAAAACTAGAGACGGTCTAGCTGGGGCCAAATCTGGACTTTGGTTTGAAATGGTAAGAATCATAGAAGAATATAGGCCGGCTATCGTAGTTGTGGAAAATGTTCCAAATATCAGAAGTGTATGCTTAAATGAAGTATTGATTACGTTGCATAACATCAATTATTCTGTTGAATGGGTAACGATATCAGCTGAACAGCTTGGGGCTCCTCATTTGCGTAGACGTTGGTTTGCAGTTGCATATCCGAATCATGAGAAAGAATTAGATTATTATTTTGAAAGAAATATAGAAATGAAAGAATACTGGAATGAAGAAGCTAGTGTATCTGAAATGATACCAACAAATGATATTGATATTAAATATCGAAACAAGCAAAGAACGAGAGTTGAACAGCTTGGAAATGCTATCGTGCCGGCATGTAGTGAGCTGATAGGACATTGTATAAAAGACAGTTTTCTGATATCTGGAAATAGATCAGTATTCCCGAGTAAAGCAAAAATAAACGCTCGAATCAAAGATAATAGAATAATTAGCGATCAGCTGAATCTATGGAATACAGACAATGAATATTCAGAAGTACTACCACAAAACGGAAAAATGTTGAATGGTGTTCTATATGAGTCAAATGCAATATCATATACATTAGAACGCAAATACACAAAATCGTACTTCACCCCTTGCAAAGCTGACGGAAAAAGATTGAGTCATTGCGATTCTACTATGACTTTTGACACGTTGTTAATGGATATGCTCAGAAAGTTAGGAACTACTGACGAGGATCGAATCAAATACAAGTACATGGTGAATCCAAACTTTGTAGAGTATATGATGAACTTCCCACACGACTGGACTAAAAATGAAGCCTGATTTTAAGAAGCTCATATCAAAAGCGTATTATGATAAAGAAGTATTCAAGCGATTGAAACAAAATCATAATTTGCAATACAATAAAGTCATAGATAACATTATTACAAAACATTTTGGAGATATGAAAATGAAACCTAGAATATTGAGCAGAGTAGAGCAGAACGGCTACATGACTTTTGAAAGAGGTCAGTACAATCTAAATATAATCGGTGTCAGATCGATAACGAGAGAAGCTAACAAGTTTGATGATTGGCTATATGTCGTTTACAAGGATGAATCTGATGAATGGGTACAGTTGAAATTTCAGATAACAACAGATCCAGGCCTCTATCACTTGCAGAATCCGAGTAGAGTTGAGGGTACAGCTATTCTGGTTGCCGGTCAATATAGAAGTAGTCATAAGTTAGGGCTTCACAGAGGAAAATACGAAGCTCTTACACAAGTTGGTAAAGTTAGAGTATATCGTGACAATACCAAAGACCGAGAGTTAGATCTAGAAGCTGAAACGTATCAAAATGGTTATTTTGGAATTAACATTCACCGATCCAATGCTACTAGAGAATCAACACAAGTAGATAAATGGTCAGCCGGATGTCAAGTTTTCGCTAACCCAAATGAATATGACATGTTTATATCGTTGTGTAAGAGATCAGCTGAAAAATGGGGTGATACGTTTACATATACACTATTAGAGGATTGATATGGGTTTGACAAAATTATCAAAAGAGAAATTAAGTAACAATCTTGATTTAGTTGTATCAGTAAGCGGAGGAAAAGACAGTACAGCTACATGTCTGTATTTGTTAGAAAACGGATATACAACGAATGATTTTGAAAGAGTATTTTTTGATACGGGCTGGGAATCCAAAGAAACGTATGACTATTTAGATTACTTAGAAACTAAGATCGGAAAGATCACACGATTAAAGAAACATGTCGATATTTCTCAATTTCCGAAAGAAACGCAACAAATGATTTTAGAAATTGAAAGTGATCTAGGTTTTGAAAGCCCGTTTGTAAGACTATGTTTCTATCATAAGTGTATGCCTAGTAGATTTCGCAAGTGGTGTACTAGAAGCTTGAAACTAGAAGTAGTTAAAGATTATTTCGACAATCATGATAATGATGTAATATCTATCATAGGCGTTCGAAGAGCTGAAAGTAGAGCTAGAGCAAATGTAGAAGAATGGGATTATCATGATCATTTAGATTGTGATGTATGGAGGCCGTTATATCTATGGTCGGAAAAAGACGTAATTGATATACACAATAAGCATAATATTCTACCGAATAATTTGTATCTACAAGGAAGCTCGAGAGTGGGTTGCTATCCTTGTATTTATGCAAAGAAAAAAGAAATTTCTATTTTAAGTACAGAACGAATAAAAATAATTGAAAAATTAGAAAAGTATACTGGTATTCATACGAAAAAAACAACAAACACACAATCACAAATTGAAAGATTAGAAGAAGTAAAAGAAAAATACGGATATTATTTCAATCAATTTTTTTCAAGAAAAGAACATGATCCTTTTTCTGAAGTTGTTCTTTGGAGCAAAACAACGCACGGTGGAAAACAATTTAAATTGTTTGATACAGACGAACCATCTTGTAGTAAATGGGGTTTGTGTTCAGTTTGGGAAAATAAATAACAAAAGGAGAGGATAATGTCTACAGACGAATCAAGTCAGAAAAGCAGACATCTACAATTAAATCTTTGCAAGATATTGAACTTAGAAGAAGAAGAAGATTATAAAAAGATAAAGACAGATAATCTTACTCAGATAGGTTCATCAGCTCATGCAGATAACGAAAGAGAAAAAAATGACTTCTATGCTACGCCACAATCAGCTGTAGTTAATTTCTTAAATTGTTATCTATACAGAGATAAAGAAGTGTTGGATAAAAATCTATGGGAATGTTCCTGTGGGGATGGTGCTATATCGAAGATTTTGGAAAACAACGGATATAATGTTTTTTCATCAGATTTGATAGATAGAGGATATGGAGAACAAAGCGATTTTATGACTTATCAAGAAAATGTTGGAGGTGGCGACATAATTACAAACCCACCTTTCAAATTGATTCTTCCTTTCTTAGAACACGCAATCAAATTATTAGAAAATGGAAATAAGTTAATATTCTTAATGCGTCTACTTTGTTTAGAAGGAAAGCAAAGAAACGAATTTTTTAAGAAACATCCAATTAAATATGTCTATATTCATACAACGAGAATAGCTTGTACTTTGCCTGATGTTCAAACCAAACCAGTTACAGCGATAGCTTATGCTTGGTATGTATGGGAAAAAGGCTATGAGGGTGAAACTGTTATTCGTTGGTTGCCTTAGAGGAATAGAACAATGATACAATTACACAACCAAGATTGTCTGGAAGCTATGAAGTCAATGAAAACAGATCAATTTGATCTAGCTATTGTAGATCCGCCTTACGGAATGCTCGAGGCCGGTATGCAAATGGGTGGAAAAAAAGGATCTTCTTTTCAACGTAAAGAAGTAAACAAATGGGATAAAAAGCCACCGAAAGAATATTTTGATGAACTGTTTCGAGTATCAAAGAATCAGATTATCTGGGGTGGTAACTACTTCGGTCTACCACCTACGAGAGAATGTATTTGTTGGGATAAAAAGAATTGTATGCCGTCTTTTTCACGTTGGGAAATGGCATGGACCAGCTTCAAAGGTGTGATGAAAATGTATGAACATATAAGTCAAAATCCAAATAGAATACATCCAACACAAAAGCCGGTAGCTCTATATATGTGGCTACTTAATACTTATGCAAAGCAGGGAGATAAGATCCTAGATACGCATATCGGATCTGGCAGTATTGCAATAGCTTGCCATGAGCTGAAGTATGATCTTGAAGGTTATGAAATAAATAAAAAATACTATCAGAAAACAATGTATAGACTCAAACAACATCAAAGACAATTGAAATTATTTTAACGGAAATAACGAACATGATAAACATATACAATGAAGATTGTTTACAAGCTATGAAAAACATGAATGATAATAGTTTTGATCTAGCTATCGTTGATCCTCCGTTTGGAATTGGAAACTTTGTTCAAACTAGCGGGGCCAAACGTGGATCAAAAGTTGATTGGAATGATAACATTCCGACAGAAGAATATTTTTCAGAACTGAAAAGAGTATCAAAGAATAGAATCATATTTGGAGCAAATTATTTTAATTGCTTTGAAGAAAAATATGGAGCTATTATTTGGGTAAAAAATCAACCCATGCCGGATTTTTCAAAGGCCGTGATTGCTTCATGCACTTTTCACAAAAAGATTGAAATATATGAACAAACATGGACTAACTTTGTAGCTAAAGGAAGAAGTACAAAACATCCTTGTGAAATGCCTGTTGGAATATACAAATGGATTTTGCGTAACTATGCAAAGCAAGGAGATAAAATATTAGATACTCACTTAGGCTCTGGTTCAATCGCAATAGCTTGTGATGATATGGGCTATTCGTTGGATGGGTACGAACTAGATACAGGATATTATGAAGAAGCTTGTAAACGATTGAAACAACATCAAAGACAATTAAAGCTCTTTTAATTTGCATACTAAATCATTTTGTGTAATACTTAAATTGTTCGTTGACAAAAACAGCCAAGCAATTTTTCTTCTCCGTTGTTAAAGTTTTAAGGAAATTTGCTTTTGAAAGGGTGACTCATTTCGTTGGTTGCCCTTTCTTCTTTTTGTCAGAAAGTGACCGACAAAGATAACACTCTTCATGTTATGAATAATTAACAAGGAGAATAGAACAATGAACATAACAGAATATCGAACTGTAATGAATAGATATGAAGATAGCGAACGAATCAAACAGATAGGCCCAGCTTGGACTTTTACAAATAGCGAATTCGTTGAGCTAGGTTGCAAAAGAAAATGGTCGTATGGCTATTTGATGAATATAGAAACAACAGAAAAAGGAGACGCTCTTTTATATGGAATCGTTTGGCATGTAGTAATGGAACATGCGTTATTAAGAATGAAGAATACAGATACATGTATAACCAAAGAAGAAGCTCTGGAACTGATTGAAATCGTAGGAAGAAAGTCTTTTGAAGATGAACGTGAATCAATACAAGTAATCGAAGAAGCTAAAGAAGAATGGATAGAAAACTGTTTGGATAGAATGAAAAGAGCTATCGTGGGCTGGTGCGATCATTGGGCCATACTTCATAAAGAATACGAAATCATAGCAATAGAGCAAACTCTAGCCAGGCCTATACTTCATCCTCAGACCGGTGAAATCTATAGTCCAAAGACATATATAATAGAAGAAGATGATTGTTTATATCCAGCTGGTATCAACAAAGAACGATCCAATTTGATTGATGTATGTATACCATACTGGAAAGTAGGAAAAGCTGACGCCATACTTCTCAAACGTGGAACAAAATCGCTTTATATACTAGATCATAAGACAACATCACAACCTACTTCATACGAACGAAAGTTTTTATTTGATATGCAGTTATCTGGCTACTGTTCTCTACTTGATTACGAAATCAAACATGGAGATATGACGTATTTATCAAAATATGAAGTCAAAGGTGTCATTTGGGATCTATGTCATAGCAAAGTGCCAAAACCACCGGAACCGTTAAAGTCCGGCAAACTATCAACAGCTAAAGCCAAACTTGTTCCGAGTTGGATCTATGAAGAATCTATTATCAAATATGAATTAGATCGAAGTGATTATGAAGAACATTTGGAAATGCTAAAGACCAAAGCAGATCCGAACTACTTCTGTTTTTTGATTACATCAATTAATGAAAATGACATGACACGATCTGTATTAGAAGATTATAGTACAGCTTGCTCTATGCATGAACTGAAAACAAAACTTATCAATGCTGATAATATGACATTCCAATATACAGCTTCTAGGTATCCTATATGTCAACAATATTTAAGCTGTAAATATAGCTATTTATGTCAACCGAATGTAGCAATCGAAGATATAAATGAAACAATAAAGCACAAAATATATTGGAAAAAGATTGAAAATAATACAGATTATGATATAATTAACTCAGACCAATTAGGTCTACCTTTCTAATTCAACGGAGAAAAATATGTCTTTTAAGATAGAAAAAGCTTCCAAAGCTTCAAGTAATGCACCGATCAAGGCTTTGATCTACGGTGATTCTGGTGCAGGAAAAACAACCCTAGCAGTTACAGGGCCTGGACCGGTTCTAGTACTATTAACCGAACGTCAAGCGATTACATCAATAAACTCTTCCAATCCCGAAGCTGATATTATTTATGTCAATACAGCTCAAGATGTAAGAAACGTGATAGGAGCTTTGCGAAATGGTGATA
>MDSZ01212033.1_pt1 | contig 14783 bp, 6 predicted proteins | sample 811201 | NCBI WGS metagenome assembly MDSZ01 (sample SAMN05326647, study PRJNA326480) | marine metagenome | isolation source: seawater | place: Indian Ocean: North | collected 2010
TCAATCGATTCTAAGAGAAGATCATATTTATACGAATACCTTATCTACCCAGCCCTCAATGAGATGGTAGATAAGATAGTATACACATATAAATTTAATACGTTACCAAACATATCAGATTTACAGCAGGACTGTAAGGTATGGTTGGTGACGATTTTGCATAAGTACAACCCAGATAAGGGTTCAAAAGCTTTCTCTTATTTCAGTGTTATAACAAAGAATTGGTTTATAGCACAGGTTAAAAAGAATAACAAGAAGAACAAAAGAGAGATTTCTTTGGATCAACATTTATCCATGGATAAGATAGGCGGCACTGAATTATATGCAGAAGATGAATACTACAGATTGCAGGAAAGGCAGGAGTTCTTAGAGCTTCTTAAAAAAGAGATTGAATCGTGGGATACTGTCACAATGCGCCCCAACGAAAAGAAAGTTTATGAGGCGATCAAGACACTAATTGCAAATGCTGAAAAGCTAGAAATATTTAACAAGAAAGCTATTTATTTATACCTAAGAGAGATAACTGGGCTAAATACAAAGCAAATCGTGGCTCAATTGTCAAAAATGAGGGAAAAATATCATGATTTTAAGTCAAGATATCAAAATGGTGAGGAATGATGGGCAAAAAATTAGACAAATTTATTGAAGAAGTAACCGATAATGTTCGCAAGGATAGGGAAGTTACACAAGAATTGCTCTCAGATTTGATTAAATTCATCAGTCAGAGCGAACACAACCACAAGGAGGTAGGTTTTACAGCGGCTAAGTACGTAGAAACTCTCCAAAGATCGAATGAACAGCTTGTAAAAATAGCCGGATTGATTCAAAAGGACGAAAAAAAGGACGATGGTTTTAGTTTTTCGTCTAATGATAAGGACGGACTGTTTGATATGATCAAAGATAAAGATGCAAAGGAGGGATGAATGAATGGCAGACAGCAAGTTTATACCACCACCGGATCAACTCAATAAGATAGCGCCAAAAAAAGCTAAGAAATCATACTCTGATGCTTCGAAGCCATCTATATTTCATGAAATTAAGAAGGTTGTAAAAGATTCTTACGCTCCTGATGCATTCGCCCAAGTCGGAGGAATGAATGCTGTAGTGCTACATGTAGTGCAAGGCGATGCTACTAAGATGGCATGGAAGTTTCCTCTCATGGCGTACTTGTTTTTTGAAAAGAACCAAATGCCAGACTTCATTGAAGTCTATTTTCGCATACCTGAGATGCACGTACACCTACCAGAGCCTGAGAGTGAGACTGATTGGTTAGCAATTAACCTGCATCCTAGGGCAATTATGACTAAGGACAAGGGCATACCAAACCCCGGTGATATTGTTGTCGTAGATTTCACAGATAAGAATAACTTCCGAGGCGCTTTTGTATTGGAGAGTTTGAACAGCGAGACGCCACCCAATCCGGGAGCCATCTGTAAAGCCGCAGGAGTGTTTAATTCTGCCCCTGCGCCACTTAATGCTACCCAACCCACCGGTGACGCCCAAACGCCCTCTAGTGGCTCTCTGACAGCCGAGAATAGCCCTTCTCCAAACGCTGCAACGGATGGTGTCAAGCCACCAGAAAAACCTGAAGAAACAGATGAATTTTTTGAATTGCGTAAAGCGATGTACATTATCTCAGTTGAAGAGTTCGCTACCGCACCTGAGTTTCAAAATGGATCTGATCTGGTAGAGAGTTTGTATAAGAGAAATATATTTAATGTTTGCTTTACTGTTGCTGATGATGGCTCTTTTATAAGAGATACCGATAGACTATCAGCAGTAATTACAAAGCTAGCCTCTAAGAATATTCATTGCAGTTTTTATGCCAAGTCAACGGCTGAGAATTATAAAATGGATGTTCTTAGGATGTGCCAAATGGCAAAAGGCTATGACATACAAGGCTTATATTATACCGGTATTGGCATTATGAGTGATGAAATACAGCAGGAGATCGATTCAATACTTTATGATTTCTGCAAGCTTTACAAATATAAATACGGAGTTTTTCTTACTCAATATCCGATATCTGGCTTCTTTCCTGATAAGAGAGATGGGCAAGATTTTAAACCGGTTGTATACGTTTCAGATAATTTTTATGACTATAATGATATAACGAATGACTTTGGAAATGCAAACGAAACTTATTATGGCACCAATGATGTTAATAATATATATGGAGAACTAACATATCCAATGTATAATCTAGGTGGCATCAATTTACTTCCCACTCCTGATGAACCTTGTGTTGATAGAGCTAGGACTGTGGATATGCTAGAGAAGGAAATAAAACACCACAACACAGATCAAATTAAGCATTATGTTTTCGATAATTTTACTTTCTTAGAACAAGATTTCATACCCAAGATCTTAGAGAAGGTTGGGACAAATGATGTAATATTGCAAAAATTTTTAAAGGATATTGAGCCAGCAGAGAAGCCTGAAGAGAAAAAGGATATTGAAGGAACACCGGATGAACCTGAGAAAGAAGAACCACAGTTCAATTCAGATAACCCATCTTCTCAAAATCCGGAAGAAGCACCACCCTCAGATCCAGCCAGTCCTCCGGGAGGGCAATGTGCGCCAATTGGCGGAGGAGCAATGCCAGCCGGAGATTTGATGGCTGCTTTGGGTACCGGTGCGCCACCTGATCCTTCTAGAAGATTTGATTCAATTCCGGGATATCAAGATCTTCCATGGACAACAAACAAGGATAGGATTGTTAATGACTTGATCATACAGTTTATGAATGCCTTATGTCAAGCGATGTACAGAAGGATACCACTAACTCACCATATTTTCACCGCTTCTACTCCGAAGAAATTAAGAGTAACATCAACTATGAGAACTGCCGCAACTCAGGTTAGGCTAATGTGGGATAAAATGAACAATGATGGTGGCGAGAATGCAGTTTGGAAACTTTATGGCAGCAGTCGACAATGGGTTAAGGATGTTGTAGCTGGATGGAAGAGAGATAGAGCAGGAGATACTACCGGCAGAGCATTCGCTGTTGCCTCTGTACAGGGTGATATCGACAGGAAGAAAGCAGCCGGTGGAAGAGGACATGCTCTTGGATCTGCGGTAGATATCCACACCGTATCACATATCAAAGCCGAAGGCGGCAGTGGAGCATCTCCATCTTCCATGAAAGCAACCCAGTTCGTTAGCAACTTAGTGGAAGCAACCAAAGAGGCAGGCGGCAAACCAGTAGTTGAGGCATATCAACAGCACGTACATATAACAATATTGTTATAAATTTGTATAAATTATATTTATTACATGGAGAAAATGAATGCCTAAGTTAAAAAGCGCATCTAGCATAGAAAGAATAAATAAAAGACTCAAAGCAGATTTAGACAACTCGCCATCCTATAAGCAGAGTAATATTGGAAAAGGTATAGCTAACTCTAGAAATGCTGAGCCTATGCCGAGATTTTCTCAAGCGGATGGCGAGAAACTACTAGAGGCTGGAACTAATGCCAACATTGTCATTGGCAAGGATCGCCCTGCTTCCAAACTGTCTGGATATGGCGGTAGAGGTGACAATGCTGCTGGTACAATTGACATGGTAACCGGCAGAATGTCTCATAATCCTGCTACCACTAACGATAGCAATGAGACAGTCTATGCCGATCCAAATTTCAAGATTGATGCATCTAGAATATACATTAGCCAAAAGACTGATATTGATGCTAATTTTGATTTGGTACCCGGAAAGGTAGGCGAGTCGACAGCTAGAGCAGGGATAGGAATAAAATCAGATTCCATTCGAATAATCGGAAGGGAAGGGATTAAGTTGGTGACAGCCACAGACGTGAAGAACTCTACTGGAGAAAAGATAGTTAGCATCGCCGGTATAGATTTGATTGCCGGAAATGATGATTCCGATTTACAGCCCCTAGTGTTGGGAAACAATGTAAACGAATCACTCCAAAAACTATCAGATTTCGTTGATAAGCTAGCTGGAATCGTATCATCAGCTATAACATATCAAATGAAGTTTAATCAGGATGTTATGACTCATGTACACATAAGTCCATTTTTTGGGATCCCAACGGCTCCTTCTGAAACATTAATACCATCTGGTGTTGAAGTTATGAAGAACCATGGTGTCAAAACAATACCAGACATTGTAAAATTCAGAACAAATATAAAATTTCATAAACAAACTTTTTACGCAGTATCCGGTAAGAAGTACATCAATAGCGGATTTAATAATACAAATTAAATAGGAAAAAGATTATGCCAACCTATACATCACCAGAACAAGAAACCACAAGCTCAGAAGCCGTAGAAGAACTCAGCACAGTAGTAACTACTGAGCAAGATTTAGATTTTCAGGCTAGCACTGCGAATTACCCCAATACGTCTGAATACGTTGGTGAAATTTTTGATCCGAGCGATATGATAGAAGGTGCAACTCACCATTGTTTTGGTGATTTTAAATTGTTTGGAGATGATAGTTCATCAAATAATCCAATATCATCATTTGCAGGCGGCATTTTTCATCAATTTAAGCTCCTTAAGACAAACCTAGGAAATAATTTTGAATTAGCTAAAGTTAAATACTTGGGAACTGCTGGAAATGCCGTAGCAGACGCTAGAGAATACTTCATGGAACAATCATTATTGCAAATGATGGATGGCATTAATATGCCGGATTACGATCCATCGTCTTTGACAAATCAAATAGAAGAGATGGTTGAGGAAGCAAAGATACAAGACTTGGATTTGAATGTTCCATTTTTGGAAAATGGAGAATATAAAATACCTCTGGACACTGGCTTTGACTTGAAGGAAGATTTTCTTAACAATCAGGCTGAAATAATCAAAAACGGCGCAGAGAAGATTAAGGATTATTATTCCAAGAACATCCCCAATCTAGATGAATTCTTAGAGAGTGGGTTAGAATTGTTTTCAATATCTGATCCGCATTTCCCAATGCGCCCGGGAAAGAATATCTTAGCCATGATTGGAGTCGATCGTAACTTCATAGACTCGTTTAAGTCTGTGTCGTTTGAAGACTTTCAGATCAAAAATCTCCATAAAGATTTTATAGCTGTAAATTTTGATGCCCTAAAGCTAGAGAATTTAATGCTCGAACTTTCCAGCGTTTTTGATAAATATCATAAGGAGATCCAAGGTTTTGACGGACAATTGTTGAATTTAAACTTCCAGAACTTATCAATCAACATGAAGGGGTTCTTATCAAATTACAAGAAATTTCTTAACTTAAATAATCTAGATCTTCAGAACCTTAAAGATTCTAATTTTGAATTGGGCTTTGATATGGAGACATTTGAATTGGGATATGTATTGAATTACAATCCGGTTGGTGAATTTTTGAATGTTGGTATCGATGATCTTAGAGCAAAGATGGATAGTACCATCGCCAAAGCCTTGATTAATTATAGAAACATTCTTAATTCTTCGCTATCCGGCAAAGACTGGATGACATTCGCAAAAGAATACTTTGCCGGAGAGTTTTCAATTTTATTTTCCAAGCTATCTGAAGTAGGAGCAATTGGGAAAAAGGGATTAACACAACTCCAGAACGAAGTAGGGAGATTTAAAGATAATTTAGACTCTATGCCATTCAAAATTCCGACTGACAATCTAAACTTTGATTCACTCCGTAACGATCCAAAGTTTAAGCAAATGGCTTCTGATCTGTTATTGCAAGCTAAGACTATGATAGGCGATCAGTTGCTTATTTATCTTCCGGAAATATTAGAGAAAATAGATGACTTAAAATCATTATATGAGATGGTATTGCAGAAAGTATCAGTTAAAGATCTGGTTGATATGATGATAGAAAAGTATGCATCAAAGCTAAATCTACCGGATTTCAATGAGGCAAAACTTCGTGGTATTATGAAGATTTTAGATTATGAATATTTGATTGATCTACTTTTTAAGTATGTTGAAGATGAAATTGATAAACTTCTAGAAATGATAGCTGAAAAATATGAATTCGCAAAGGATGAAATAGATGCCTTTATCACAAAGCTTACTGAATCTGGGATAGAAGTATATTCATATTTACTGCATGTCAAAGGGGAGTTGTATGATGAAGCAGGGAATGTCATAACTGAATATTACAATGAAGCCAATGAGGCTATAGAATCTGTCGAGAATATTATAACAGAACAGATGGACTTGTTTCCAGACGGAGATGATATTGGTGCATTTTATAAAACAATAAACGAGCAAGGCGAGGAAACCTACAAAGCTGTTAATACTAAAATAGATGGATATTTGGTTGAGTTTTATGAGGGGGATTTAATAGCTAAACTTAAAGAGTTGAATATCCGTACAATACCGGATATAAGGAAAAACTTTAAGCTTAAGGATCTGTTTCAAAAAGAGGCTGTCAAGAAGATTGTGAGAAAGATCCTGACTCAGGGATTAACAGAATATTCCGGAGTTTATATGACGTTCTCTCCGCAAACTGAACATTCTTCGCCAATTACATTAGCCGGCTTAGACACAAGTTCTCTCAAGAATGATTTCATTAATGCATTTAAGAGTCTAGACAAGGATAAGATTTTGTCCTCCATCGATCAATTCCTAAAGAACATGTTCGCCGAACAACGTGAAAAGTTGAATAGCGGCTTAGAAGTAGAGGATCTGTTCAAGAAATTTAGTGAAATACCAGAAATCAAAATGCAGCTAGATAAATTGGAACTTACAAAGAACAAATTGCTTAATACTTTGCCGGGCTTTGGAATACAGGACGAATTAAAGAAGACAGCAGCAAACTTTCAACTTCCCGGACTAAAAGACGTCAATCCTAGTTTTGATTTTTCTGAATTTCAATTTCAATCGATTGATGATATTTTTGGTGCGTCAATTGATGACATTGGATCTAGCATACGTGAGGGAATAGAAAAAGGGCTAGTTGATGGATTTAAGTCTTTAATCAAAGACGTTGTAAAATCTATGTCAGGAGACTTGCCTAATCTTTTGGGTGATTTAGGATTCGGTGAATTGTCTATGAATGATTTACTGGACGCAACAGACGGCTTCAATTCAAATATGTTTGCAGATCTTATAAGTCAATTTCTACCAGAAGCCGAGTCTCGTGAGGATTTAAAGGGCGCCGTAGAAGACATGTCTCAAGCAGTTAAGCCCATGGAGATGATTAGGATCATGAGAGGGCAAGCAAATAGGAATGATTTTGAAAACATGAGAGCCAACATCAAGGATCCGCTCATAAAGGGCGCCATGACTGAACAAATTTTTCTAGACATTACAGCAGCAGCTAGTGATTTTATGGATATTCGGATTCTAGAAGAACTAGAGGATGCTTATGGCGATGAACAGGCAACCAAATCGATTTGTGACACATATGGCATATCATACTATACAGAGCCGGCTAGAGATGCTCTTAAGCAAAAATACATGGATTTGGATGACGACGAAGTTAATGCAGTCATCGATGATTTAGTTGAGGATGTAAAAGACTCTTTGGTGGATGCCATAGGAAAATTAAAGGATGATCACACTGACATCCTTCCATTCACACCAGATCCATGCTCCTTCATGCCAGATCCGTCTGATATGGAAGCTATGGTATTTGTAAACGACATGTTGTTTGATTCGTTCTTTAAGCCAATCCAATTAGAATATTCTAGAGAAGCCTCAGTGTTTGTCGACAACTTCTTTGTTCCTAAAGAATCGGAGGATTATGTTGGACTGTATTTCAAAAAATATGAATATGTGTTTGATGGCTATGAGGTTGATGATAGTACTGGTGAATGGACTCCACTAACCCGTGAAATCGAAGAAGATGGCATTTATAATTCTGATTTTGGAAACTATTATACTGGAAGGAATATTCCTTTGTACAGGCTTAACAGTGCCGGCATATATGAAGAGATCGATAAGTCTAATTCTGCTTATGATTCGTGGTTACCGAAGAAGAACAATCAAGATGAGTGGTTTAATGAAGGCACCAACATGGTATATGTTAAGAAGTCCTCTAGGAGCTTAGTGCCTATCCCGGGCTTAAATGAAATTTTTGCAAACCCTAGGGCTAATGATATAACTTTACAGCCAGTAAGAGAAATGATATCAACAGAAACTGATGAAGATGGCAATGAAACGTATAGTTATAAATACAGATACAGTGTTAGTTTTCCGGAAAATGGCGTGGCATACAAATTTGGAGATGGATTAGCCAACTTATCGTATGTCCTCTCTGACGGATCATCGATCGACTGTATTGAGAAGCAATCAGAGGATTTTCAAGACGGACTCGACACCCAAATGGGAGCATCGATGCTTGGATATGAGCCGGACATGTTCAAGGAGCTAATGAAGGCATCAATTGAAGCTAACAATCTAACGCAATTTAATACTTTCTTCGAACTGTCCGGATTTAATGATTGTTCAAATCTCTCTGCGATTGGCTTTGATGGCATTGTAGAAGACGGTATCGAAGTAAAAACAAATAATATTACTGAAACTAGTTTATTTTACCATAGAATTCAAAAATATATGATCGATGAGATATTCAAGCTTGTATCAAAATCTAGATTTTTTATAACCAATGATTTGCTTTCATTTGTTTTTAATGCTGACGATATTGATTTACTAAAAGCAGAAGAAGCCAAAGGATCTGCAAAAGATGAATATAATGAAAAGTGCGTATTCTCAGATAATGAAGATGTAATGCAATCAGCAATTAATAAAAAGATGTTATATTTGACTATTCGGATCTATATGATTGAAGCAATTGTTAGAGGATGCTTTTTGTTTAAGGTGGTAACCCGTGATCAATTAGATGACTTTATGTTATCTTTCATCTTTCAATACATGGTGCAAGATCTTAAGAAAATTAGCCCAACATATTACGATACTTTCATAGGCAAATTTGAAGAAGAATATGGTAGTTTTAATTTGAACGGGGAAAGCGAAGAAGAGCAAAATGAACTTGCACCCTCCGAAACAACAAAACAAATAATGAGAGAAATCTACACCAGCATAGCTACAGAGTTTGATAAAATTTTCTTAAGATCCAAAGAAGGGATATTAGATATGCTAATAGCCGGAGATTCGATCCCAGTGCGGAGTGAAGATAACTTAAGCGAATTACCTTCTTATTGCCGTGCTTTAATGAATATGAGGGATGACAAAGATAATCCCGGATTCCCTTTCTATATTCAAAAATATACTGTACCCATGGGAGGAGGTGATGAAATTATCACATATGATGATGCAAACTATATTAGCAACGAAGATGATGATGGCAGTAACCCAAACCTGAATATGGAAGAAACCTTGTTTGAAGCTGGCGAACCTAGGTTCCGACTTTGTTATGTTGATCGCGTTAGCGAGATAGAGGGCTTAAATGCATTTTTAGGTACTTTTGAAGACTACGCCAACGAATTAAATTCCCTAGATGAATTACCATTTACAGAATTTACAACAGCCGTAGAAAATGAACAGTGGTTTCACACTTCAGGCACCTCCGCCTACTTTCTAGAAAAAATTGGAGGCAACGAGAAGAATGATAAGTTTATAATATTACCACTATGCCAAGTTCCAAAAAGTGTCGATGCCTCTGTCATGGCAGAAGAAGAATATCTACCAGCCAAAGATTTAATAGAGAAATTTTTTGTTAAGATCATGAGGATGGATTTGCAATTTTCTTTCATATATGCCCTGATGTTTCAGGCAGCAGCCAAGAACAATCCGGATATAAGCAATGCTTTCTTATCGACAAAGAACGCCCTCAAGAGAACTCTAGAATCATTGGCAAAGCCGAAAGAGGTATATGCCTACAAGGATCCAGATACGAAAAATAAAGATCTACTTGCTGCGGCAGGAGCCTCAACAATGCCGGATTTCTCAAACATAGCTGCTAGTATGGCTCTGATGACAGTGCCATTGATTATTAAGGGAGTGGCTGAAAAGTTTGATCCTAACACTCAGGCGGCTTCAATAATAAGAAAAGGCGCTTCCATGGCAGGATACAATATTGATCCAAGAGTTGCATCCCTGATGGCGGCTCCAATGAATGTTATTCCTTTTGCCCCCGGCCCTCCTATAACCCCATTAGGATTGTTGTATTTGGCAACTGAATTCTTAGAGCCGAAAGAAAGGAAAGAACTATCTGATCTTAAAAGAGGGAAGAATAGAAATGAAAAAGCAACATCTGAAGGTACATTCTTCGGAGATGATGCAGCAGACATTTTAGCAGAAACAGCCAGAATAAGGATAGAAGAAGTACAAGCTTATTATGACGCACACATTAGAATTCAGAGACAAATGAAAGCCGCCTATTCTAGAATATGGAATCTTCTAGAAGATTATTCTAAGAAGACAGGTAGTAAGGGTAGACTAGGGAAAGCCAATTATGTCTACTATCATTTTGATGGAATAGCTGGCTCCGCTTTTAAGCTTTTTGTTGAAGATGGAAATAACTTACCTAACAACTTCCAAAGCCGCTCTTCATATGCCGGATTAGACGGAGCAACGGGTGATGATACTAGCATATCAATGCTTATGGCTTTGTTGATGCTAAATTACCACTGGAATATTGGTACCAACTCTAAGCCATGGGTAATTTTTGAGTCTCTCTATATAGCCCCGGCAGATGACTCAATTAAAGGATTTGTATATTATAAGGACAATAGACAAGAAGATGCCGGATCTTGGGAAGAATTCTGGGAGAATATGACTGAAGACTGGCTGATAGAGGCAGGAGAAAGTAGAGCGTTCGATTTGGCAGCTTTGTGGAACGAAACAGCATATGCTCTTTACATGTCCAGAGTATATTTGATATTTATGACTTATTATTGCTTTTATGAGATCAAAAGAATAGAGCTAGAATCTACAGCGGCGCATGATGAAGCACGATCTTTTATTGGGCAGGAACTATATGATATTTTAGACTTTGCCGGAATTGTCACTTATGCAGCCCTCGAAACCACATTCCGTGAGAAGTTTGAAAATAACTATCGAATAACAGGCACAGAAGAGATATTCCTCGACATTAAGGCAAAAGTAAAGAACTTCAAAGATACTATTTATGAAATAGATAATTTGATGAAGGCACCTGTCAAAGAATATTTAAGTTTTGATATTAACAAAGAGCGATATATTAATTATAGATCTAGGCTTGACGGCAAATTTGGAGCAGAATATTCAAATTCACTTGATGATAGCGCATATGAGAGTGATAAAAATCAGGCTATTGAGGATGGAACTTATGAGTCCTACTCGAACGGATATAAGATAGAGAATGATATACTGAAAGAAGTCATAGAGAAATATACAGAAGCACAAATAGCCATGGCAAATCTTGAAGCAATTGAAGAGTAACGTTAAGTAAGAATCTAAAAATCGTACTTTTTCACTATTTAAATAAAGAGGGAACAATATGTCTAATTATGCACCGGCTCTTCCATTGACAATTAGCCCAAAAAATGGCTATGAAAATCTACAAGAAGTAAAGAAAGTCATACTCCAGAATATGAAAATGATTGTCTTGACATCTCCCGGCGAGAGGATAATGGATCCGTTTTTTGGTGTTGGTGTTAGGAGGTATCTCTTTGAACAAAACACTGAGGCTACTCATCTTAAAATAAAGACTAGAATCAAGAAACAGATAGGCGAATACATGCCCTTTGTACAAATTCGGAAAGTCGATATTTCTAGCGATTTAGATCAGATGAATTTCCCATCTAACTCTATTTTAATTACAATAGAATTTAGTATAGAAAACATTGGGGTTGTCGACAGGATGACTATCAAAGTTTAATAAGAGGATATATAATGGCGAAATATGATGATAAGAACAAAAAGGTACCAATAAGATATACCAGTCGAGATTTTAATAGCATAAAGACGGATTTAGTCAATTATGTTAAGAGGTATTATCCGGATACGTATAAAGATTTCAATCAAGCATCTTTTGGTTCGATGATGTTAGACACGGTGGCTTACACCGGGGATATTCTATCCTTTTATCTAGACTATCAAACTAACGAATCGTTTCTAGATACTGCTAATGAATTTAATAATGTTGTAAAACTAACCAGACAAATGGGCTATAAGTATAGAGGACGCCCCTCTGCACACGGCTATGTATCATTTTTCATAATGGTTCCGGCAAATGCAACTGGATTGGGCCCAGACACGGCTTATGTACCCAAGCTTAAAAGAAAAAGCATAATGACATCAGAAGATGGCGAATCATATATGCTTACCGAAGATGTAGATTTCAGAAATGCCAACAACGAGATAGTAGTTGGTAAAGTTAACTCTACTAGCGGACTTCCCACTCACTACATTATTAAAGCGACTGGAAGGGTTGTTTCCGGAAAGTTGGCTATGAAGAATGTTAAAGTTACAGATTATAAAAAATTCAATAGAATTTTCTTGGGTGATGGAAATGTGGCAGAAATAATTGAATGTACTGATCTTGAAGGGCATCATTATCACGAAGTAGAACATTTGGCACAGGATGTAATTTATATGGATGTCGACAATAATGATCCGTCCACTAGAGAAGCTACGCCAAAAATTCTTAAGCCAATTAGTGTTCCTAGGAGATTTGTTGTTGAAAGAAAGAGAGGTGAGACTTACATGCAATTCGGATATGGATCTGAGGAGGACATAAAGATCGACAAAGTTGTTGATCCATCAAATGTAATTCTGGAGCAGTACGGAAGAGATTATATAACAAACACAGACTTTGATCCTTCAAATCTATTGGGTACTGACAAATTTGGCATTTCACCGGTGAACACAACTTTGAGAATTGTCTTTCGTCAGAACGCTAGTAATAATCCAAATACCGGCGTAGGAAAACTTAATAACGTTGTAAAGCCGATTTTTAAATTTGAAGATCCAACTAGCTTAAACGATGCTAAACTAAGGAATATCATGAATTCAATTGAATGTAACAATGATGCACAAATTATTGGTAACGTCAATCTTCCATCGACTGAGGAGTTGAAGGTAAGAACAAAGTCATATTTTGCAACTCAGAATCGGGCAGTTACTCGTGAAGACTATAAATCATTGACATACAGCATGCCTCCAAAGTTTGGTGCGATTAAGCGCTGCGCTGTTTTACAAGATCCAGATTCATTTAAAAGAAATCTTAATATGTATGTCATATCCGAAAATGCAGTTGGCAATCTTACTACTTCTAACGACATTTTGAAATCAAATATCAAGACATGGCTTAATCAATATCGTATGGTTAATGATACATTAGATATAATGGATGCGAAGATAATCAATATTTCTATTAATTTCACAGTTGTGACAAAGGGTGGTTATGATAAGTTCACAGTGCTAGACGAATGTTTAAGAACTCTTAGAGATCGTTTTAGCCGGCATTTCGATATTGCTGAGCCCTTTAGCTTTACTGAAGTCTATGCTACTCTAAATAGAATTGAGGGCGTTGCTGACACAACTGACGTCGAGGTACGCAATCAGAATGGCGGCGCCTATTCAACAGTGGGGCTAAACATAACGAAATCTATAACTCCGGACGGAAGATATATTGCATGCCCTTTAAACTGCATATTTGAAGTCAAATTTCCATTAACCGATATCAAGGGGAGCGTAAAATAATGGCAATCAAAAGATATACAGCAATTGCTGACAATACTATAACAAATCAATACAATGAAGGCTTGGGCTCTAGAAGGACAGCGGGAAATGCTGGGCTGGCAGACTCCATGGAGCTTTTCAAAATCTACGGACAGGTTACAAATACTAGTGTTGAGCAATCTAGACTATTAATTAAATTTCCTGTTAATGAGACAGATCTTCCATCGACAGTTCGCACCATTAAGCAGGATAGAGATCTAGAGATATTACCAGCTTCAGGATCCGTAAAATTTTATATGAAGTTATCAAATGTTGAGCACCCGCAAACTGTACCTAAGAACTATAAACTAGTTGCTCATCCCCTTACGAGAGACTGGGACGAGGGGCAGGGCGTTGATTTGGATGAATATTCGGATGTAGGGCATTCGAACTGGCTATCTGCATCGTCTACCACTGCGTGGAGTACTGCCGGAGGAGATTTTAATGATAGTGCGCCATATGTATTTGAACAACAATTTGATACTGGCTTTGAAGATTTTTTAGTCGATGTAACGGAATATGTTGAAGATGTGCTGGACAGCAGCCTAAATTCTGGCAACAACTATGGATTTATTGTGATGTTATCATCCAGTTTTCTATCCGATGCTAATTCGTATTACACAAAGAAATTCTCAGCCAGATCGTCAGAATATTTCTTTAGTCGCCCGATTATTGAAGCTAGATGGGATTCGTCTATAAAAGATGATAGAAGTAATTTTTATTATAGTTCTAGCCTAGCACCAGCCGCAGATAATTTAAATACAATTTATCTTTATAATAATATTGGTGGAAGACTTAGAAACATACCAAGCGTTGGCACTGGCAATATATATACACAGCTTTATGCATCCTCCGAAGGAACTCCAACAGGAGATGCCCTAACGTTAGTGCAAGATGGCACACATGTTCGTTCAGCAGCGCCAACAGTTATAACAGGTGGGTGGGCTTCAACTGGTGTTTATAGCGCCTCTGTTGCTGCCACAGGCACGACAGAAACACTCCATGATGTATGGTTTAAGCAAGTTAAAGCTTCAACAGTATTAACTTTTGGATCAGGAATCCCCTCTAATGGGACACTAGGTATTACCTTTGGTGCGCTTGGAGCATATACACTTACCTTTGACAACACAGTCGGATCAACTGATTCCGATGTCGGCACCAAAGCCTCAACA
>MDSZ01026421.1_pt1 | contig 14782 bp, 12 predicted proteins | sample 811201 | NCBI WGS metagenome assembly MDSZ01 (sample SAMN05326647, study PRJNA326480) | marine metagenome | isolation source: seawater | place: Indian Ocean: North | collected 2010
ATGTCTAACAAAACTATTTAAAGCAGCCTTTGCAACAGCATAAGTGGAAGGTGCGGGCGAAACATACATGCCTGACACTGATGATATACAAATTATCTTTATTTTACTTTTTTTTGTTGAAAATTTTAAAAATGAAAAAATTACATTTAAAGCTGAAAAAAAATTATTTTCAAAAATAAATTTCCATTCTTTTAACGAATTAATTTTATTTTTGTCACTATTGCTATAACCAACATTGCATATAAGAAAATCAATTTTTTTATATTTTTTGAATATTTTCTTCATCTGCAATTGAGTTTTTTTTTCTAAATTATTATCAAAAATATAATGATCATGTTTAAATTCTAATTTTTTATGAAAGCTCTTACTCATTTTCCTTCTTGAATTTAATATAACAAAACAACCGTTTTCTGATAAATTTTTGGCTATTGCCAAACCTATACCTTGCGTTGAGCCAGTTACTAAAGCAATTTTACCTTCTAAATCTTTATACATTTTTAAAAATCTTATAGTAATTGTTGATCATATTTATATGATCGTATTTTGATCTTGCTGATTGAATTATATATATACCCTTATAAAACTTTCTCAAACGCCTGATTACATCAAATATCATGGCTTTTCCTGAAAAAAGAGGGACAGTATGATTGTCCTTACTCTTGTCTTTAATATGAACATTTATGATTCTATTCCCATAAGCATTTAATTCTTCATTATAATTATATCCTAAACCAGCGCTGTTACCAATATCATAATTTATACCAAAAAGTACTTTATCAAATTTATTGATAAATTTTTTAAGTTTTAAGGGACCATAATCACTTTCAAATGCAATTTGAATTTTATTTTTTTTCAAGAAATAAGAAATACTTCTAAAAAAATTTATTACTAAATTTTCTTGATATTTATTTTTTATAGATGATTTATCTACTAATGGTATTATTATAATTTTAATTCCAAATGCCTTACAATTATGTAAAAAAAGTTTAAATTTTTTAAAAAAATTTTTACGATTTTTTTTTTTAAAAAAGGCATCCTCCATAAAGAAGTCTGCTGTAACTGTGTGAATCTTTATTCTATATTTTTTTTTTAATTTTAAAACTGTTTTAGTTTTGTTTGGGATCATTAAAGGATTTTTGAAAAATTTATGATTATCTATAGTCCATTCCATATATTTTAAGCCTATATTTTTGGCTGTCTTAAATTCATTTTTCCAATTTGTATGAGGAAAAAATTGTATTTTATTATTTACTGTCCCTGACAGTCGTCCTTGCATAAATCCTAAATTTATCATAACGCACACTGTATTAATTTCTTTTATATAATAAAACTTATTAGTATCAATCTAATAGTTATTGACTAAATTTCATTTTAATTTTAATGAACATTATGGCTTTATCTTCTTTGCAAAAAAAAATATCTGGACCAGTATTGTCTATTATTACGCCTTTTAAAAAAAACGGAAACATAGATTATAATTCCCTAAAATCTTATATAAACTTTGCTTATAACAGAGGAGCAAGGACTTTTTATTTAATGTTCTATAACTCTAGATTAGGTTTATTAAATTTAAAAGAAATCATAAAATTAAATAAATTTTGCATAAAAGAAGTGAAGAAACTTAATAAAAACTGCGTTATCATCTGTGCAACTCCTTATCATATTAGTTCTGATGAAAATATTAAAATTATAAATGATTTCTATAGAAGCGGCGCAGATATAGTTAGTCTTATCTTTGGGGAAAAATATTATTCTGATGAACAAATATTTAATCATTTTAAAAAAATCAACGACAACACAAAATGTAAGCTTTTATTGCATCAGCAAATTTTAGAAAATGGTTTAAAATCAGATCCTCCATTTGTTTTATATAGTTTAAAGTTATTAAAGAAAATTTTTACTTTAAAAAATTTTGTTGCAATGAAAGAAGATACAAAAAATAATAAATTTACTAAAAATATATGCAAGTTACTTGCTAAAAAAATAGTAATAATTACATCTGGTAATGGGAAACGTCAGTGGTTATTTGCAAAAAAATATGGATGTCAATCATGGCTATCCGGAATTTCCAATTTAGACCCAAAGATTTCATCAGATTTTTATAGTTTTGTAAATAAACGCAAAATTTCTCAATACATGAATATTATAAAAAAACTTGAAGATCCTCTTTTTGCAAGTATTAAAAAATTTGGTTGGCATATGACAATAAAAGGTTTTCTAGAACTAAGTAAAAAATTTAATAGACACGAAAGGTCTCCACTATTACCTTTAAGTGGTGATAATATGAAAAAAATTGTCAAACAATACAAAGTTTTGCTTAAAAATAATATGAAGAATTTTGATTCAAAATATGAATTATAAATGTATGAAAAAAATTTGTATTATTCCTGCAAGAAGTGGCTCAACTAGATTAAAAAATAAAAATATTTTACATATTAAAAAAAGGCCCCTAATATACTGGGCAGCTAAAAAAGCTATAGAGTCAAATATATTTGATAAAATTTATTTGAGCTCGAACAGTAGATTATATTTCAAAATATTAATCAAATATTTAAAAAAAGATAATCTTAGAACAGACATTTTAGAATTTGATGAGAGAGAAAGTAAACATTCAAAAACTAAATCCAAAATTTTTGATTATATTAAATCAGATTTTATAAAAAAATTTCAATTTAAAAAAAATGATCTAATTGTTCAATTGCTACCAACTTCTCCATTAAGAAAAATAAAAACAATCAAAAATGCTGTGAATTTAGCTATAAAATCTAAAAAAAATGTATTTACTATTAATGAGTATGATTTTTACTTATCGTTTGGATTGGAACTTAAGAATAATAAGAAAAGTTGGAAACCCTTTTATAAAAAATCACCCTTAATTAGTGGAAAAACACAAAGTCAAGGCCAGACTAAATTTTATCATCCTAACGGTGTGGCTTACTGTCTTTGGGTTAGAAATTTAAATTCAAAATGTAAATCAATTTATGAAAATGCACATGTACTTGTGAACGAAAGATTTGAGTCTTTTGATATAGATACAAAAGATGATTTAAATTTTATAAAAAAAATAATTTAAAAAATTTAACTAATTTTTTAAATTTTCAATAATTTTAATTTTTTCTAAAATTATTTTATTTAATGACACAAATCCTTTCTCTGACAAGTGATCATCATCTGAATAAAAGAGGTCAGTATCGTTGTGGGTAATGCATCTTTTTTCAAATAAAGTACCACAAAAAAGTTCATGAGGATATATTCTATAAATGTTATCATTTTCAATCGAGTCTAATAATCTAAAACTTGAATAAGTTCTATCTTTAAATAAATCATAGGAAGTTGTTAGATAATTTTTTTTTGATAAATACTCATCTTTTTTTTGTTTACTTTTCGATAATATTGTAAAAAGTTTTTTAGGTACATGCCATCCTGCTTCTGGAATAGGATATACTAGTAATATCTTATTTTTTTTTGATATCTCAGTAATTCCATCTTTGAAAGACTCTTTTATATTTTTATAATTTCCGATGGATAAAAATTTATCTTTCCATTCCTTTCCTTCAATACCCCCTTCTTCATTATTAAAGAAGCTATTATTTAGATATAATTGAAATCTTCCACCAATAATAAATATTGAATCCTTTTCATTTAAAAATTTTCTTCTAAGTTTAGAAAAATATTGATTATTACATTTATCATCCACCAAGTTATCTTCATTCGCTCTATTAAAACCTGGGAAATATAAGCATCCAGGTAAGGTATAAACTATTAACTTATAATTTTTTAGTGCTTCTACATCTTTAATACTCTCAAAAAGTGTTTGAATATGACTGTCGCCTACAAAATAAATTTTTGAAGTATTGTTATTGTTAAAAAAACAACCATTCAAATTGAAACGACAAATTTTATCTCTTAATTTTTTTTTTTCAAAAGTTTTTACACTCTCTAAAATAATTTCAGGTATTCTTTTAGGATATCCTTCTTTTACAATAATATTTATCGATAATACTATTAGAACAAAAATTAAACTAATTATTGGTATAGCCAAAATCTTAAATCTGATTTGTTTATCTCTAAATATTTTTTCAATCATAAAATATGTAATTAGAGAAAGCAAAAATGTAGTTAAAATTAATATTAATTTAATTCCTAGCCCTAATTCAAATTTTAAAATAAAAGTTGAATAAAAGATTACTGGATAATGCCACAAATAAAGAGAGTAGGATATTAAACCTAGAAAAACTAATTTATTGTTTGAAAGAATTTTTGTGACTATAGAGTCTGAGTGATGAAAGTAAATAATCAAAACACTACCAACAACAGGAAATAACGTAATGATTGAGGGATGATACGTTTCGCTATTAAACAAAAAAATGGAACCTAATATCATTATTAGGCCCGTAGTATTGAAAAAATTTATTGTGACCAAACTAAATTTTTTTTTATTTGAGTTCTTTAAAGACAAGTAAGAACCAAATAATAATTCCCATACTCTACTTGTTGGCATATAAAAAGATGAAAAAAAAGAATCAGAAAAAAAACTTATATCTTTGTTCAGGTAAGGATAATTAAAATTTAAATTGCCAATTAAATGTATCAAAAGCAAATTAAAAAAAATTATCGATAAAATTATTTTACTAAAATTGGCTTTAAATATTTTAAAACCAATAATTAAAAAAAATGGAAAAGAAATATAAAACTGTTCCTCTACAGATAGAGACCATGTATGCAACAAAGGATTATATTCTGTTTCTCCAGACCAATAATTTTCATCAATATTAAAAAAATACAAATTAGAAAAAAAAAATACAGAAGATAAAGCAGTATAAGACAATTTAACTAAATCTTCTGGCAAGAAATAAAACCAACCAAAAAAAAATGATGCAGAAATTACAATCAATAACGGAGGTATTATTCTTCTAATTCTTCTCTCGAAAAAATTTAAATAGGAAAATGCATTATTATTAATTTTTTCTGTTAGAATTATACTTGTAATTAAATAACCAGAAACTACAAAAAAAATATCGACGCCAATATAACCTCCCGGAAATAAGTTTTTGTTATTTAATTGAAAATCTAAATGATAAAAAATAACAGCTAGGACTGCAATAGCTCTGAGGCCGTCAATATCTCTTCTATACTTGAAATTAAACATATATGATTTAATACTAACAAATATTTTTGTCTTTTTAGTAATCTTATTAATTTAAAACTTATAAAAATAATCTAATAATACTTAACTATTTTTCTGAATTCTCAATAATTTTATTTTTTTTTTAATTATTTAACTCTATTATATTCTTTTCCTTAATTGATAAAGATCTTTTGCAGAGATTAGACATATATTTATTATGACTACATATAATAATTGTTAAATTCTTATAGTTAGAAATTAAATTTTGAATAATTTTATTTTCACTATTTGCATCTAATGCATTTGTAGCCTCATCAAAAATTAAAAATTCTGCATCGTAATATAAAGACCTGGCAATAGATATTCTTTGAGCTTGTCCGCCAGATAGTTTTGAGGCATTATCACCAATATTTTCGTTAATTATATCAATTTTAAAATTATTTTTGTCAATTCCAGTAATATTAAGTATTTTATCTAATTTTTGTTTATCAATCCTTTCATCATTGATAGTTATATTTGATAAAATACTCTCATTTAATAAGAATGGTTTTTGAGGAACATAACTAAATTTTATATTATTACAGTTTTGTACAGTTTTGTCGTCTATAGTTATTTTTCCATTTTTTATATTTAAAAGACCAATTAATATATTTAAAAATGTAGTCTTTCCCTTTCCACTTTCTCCCTCAAGATAAATGATATCCCCTTTATTTATTTCAATATTCGCATGTTCAAATATTTTTTTTTTATCATAATCAAAAGAAAAGTTTTCTAATTTTATTTTTTTCCAATCATTGATATAATATTCAGATGAATTGTTGTTTGTATCAAATGAATCTTTTGGGTTTAATAAGTATAAATCTGATATATTAAGTACTGTTTTTTTCAAAAATTTTAGTTCTTGATAAAGTGATAAAATTTTATTTGCAGAAGGTAACATTCTTATTACTATAATTAAATAAGTTGATAAATGAAAAATAAGATTCTCTACATTAGAATCTAAATTCTGAGTTTGGTAATAAATAATCGAAAAAAAAATTATAATTATAAATAATTCAGTGATATATTTTGGAAATAAATTAAATAATTTTTTCGTTAAAAAAAGATATTTATATTCGGAAGCTTTTTTTTTGAAATCACTAATAAAATAGTCTTCTTTTTTAAAAATTTTAATCTCTATAAAACCATTAAATATCTGTTGTAAAGACTCTAATATTTTTTCATTAAGAGTTTTTCTTTTGCCTCCAATAATAGTAAGTCTTTTTTTAATTAAAATTATATAAAATGAAAAAAGTGCTACTATAAATAATAAAGTAAAGATAAAAATTGTAGGATCTAACAAATAAAGCACAACACAGAGAAGTAGTACAAATAACAACTCGGAAGAGAGTAATACAACATTGTTAATATAATCACAAAGATGATCACATTCTGTATCAATGTTTCTTATAAGATTAGATTTTTTGTTATTTTGAATAAAAGTTAAATTTTGATTCAAGTAGTATTTTAATATTTTATTTTTAAAAATTAGTCCTAAATCTATAAAAAATTTTAATTGAAAATAATTTATTAAAAAAATTACTAAAGTTTTAACGATAAATAATAAAATTATTGAAAAAATAAGGTATTGAACGATTAAAAAATGATCAAAAAGATTTAAGTTTATTTCAAAAAACGATGTCAAAAATATTATGAATTTATTTTCAAAAAATTGATCGGGACTTATTATGAAAAGAGCAAATGGTATTATCGATCCAATAGCTAAAAGCTCAAAAAACGCTAAAAAAAACTGATTAATAAATATGAAATAAATTTTAAAAATATTTATTTTATCGATGTATTGAAATATTTTATTCATTTATATCTTATATTATATATTTTTTTTGCACTTCATAAACTTACTAATAGTTCGAGTTTGCAAAAAATAAAATTAATTTGTACTAACTGTTGATAAAAAAATAATTGAAAAGCCTCAATATTTGCTTCCAAAAGAATTGTACATAAAATTCTAATCAACTTTATTTAAATAATATGGTTAATAATTAAAGCTTAAAACTTTATAACTCTTTACCTTATAAGTTTGTTGCAAAATAATATAAGTTTACTTCAAAGAAAATAATAGTTACAGTTTTGAACGCAATTTGCTTTTTATAATTAAATTATTAATGATTTAATTATATGTTAATATTAAATTAGACATTAATCAAGCTTATGACTTTATTAAAAAAAAATTTAGTTACTTTTAGCTTTACAACTATTATTTTATTAAGCTCGTTAATAATTTTTTTTAATATCATCTTTTCAGCTATTTATGGGCTTAGTTTTTTTAGTCAGTTTTTAAAATATTATTTATTAACTTTGGTTTTAATAATTCCATTTACTTTGATTTTTTCAAAACAAAATAATGATACAAAAATCTTATTTTATATTTCATTATTTTTCTCACTGCCCGTAATATCAATTATTTTTAATTTAAAAGTATTATTTTTTTTTTTTTTACTTTGGATCCTTGTCGAATTTTTTGTCAATAATAAACTGAATAGAAAACTAATTTATTTTAAATATAAAAGTTTAAAATTTATATTATTTTATTTATTGATCATTTTTTCCATTTTTTTTCTTATTATTTTTCTCTATTTTCCATTCTTTTTGAATGAGGAAATCATTAATTTTTATATACCACCGTCAGATATAATAATTAGAACATCTTTACAGGAACTGTTCAAAAATTTTGGTGTACCCACTCTTGGATATAACGGTATAATATTTAATCCTCAAATTTTTTATGATACGCTTTTTATAGGTTCTATAAATTCTATTTTTAATTTATATTCTTTTACTAGTGCTTACTATATTAGTCTTTTATTTCCACTCACACTAAGTTTTTTCATATTTTCAAAAATCATAGAAAAATTATCTTTTAAAAAATCAAATCATATTTTGTTTTTTAAAATTTTTAGTTTTTTAATTATATCTTTTTTTCTTTCAGATATTGAGTCGCTATTTAGGATTATTCAAAGTTCATCAACTTTGTATGGAGTACTTTTTTTTTTAATTATTTTATATTCCTGTATAGTTTTATTGAAGAAAGATAAAAATAAATTTTTTATTATTGGTAATATTATTTTTTTAAATTGTATTTTAATTTATACAAAACCCCTATTTGGATTATTTTCCTCACCTATTATAGTAACATCTTTAATCTTAATTAAAAAAGATAGATTTGTAACAGCTTTAATTTCTTCTATAATATTCTTAATTTTTTTATATTTTAAAATTTTTGCTTTTAAAGATTTATTTAATGCAAGTGAATTTTATTTTAACCCTAAAGAATTTAATTCTAGCTCAAAAATTACATTAATAATAATCCCTTTTTTTATATATTTTTTTTTAAAAATTAAAAAAAAAATTAAATATTTAATAATTCATAATAAAAATATTGAAATATTATTTTGTTTTATAAGTACCATCTATTTTTTAAGTATAATAATTTTACATAGCTCAATGCAAAGTTTATGGATAAATTTTTTAATAATATTTTTTACTCCAATTATCGCAATTTACTTTCATGAGAGATATGATAATTTTTTTAATTTTAAAAAATTTAATTATATTTATTTTTTTTTAATCAGTTCAGTTTTTTTAGACATGAATAAGAACTTATATATTTTTGTAATATTATTTTTAATTTTACAATACAAAGAAAAATTTTTTAATATAAAAAATAACAAAATCTTATTTAATTTTACTATCTTATTGTTTATGCTAATTTCAATTTTTGGAGTTATCAAAATTGAAAAAAATAATATTGTAAATAGAGTTATAAATGGATCAAATCTAAAAATTGATGAATTAGTTAAAATTTCCTATTGTTCAAAAAATAATAATTGCAATCTTAATAATAATTTAAATTTTAAAGATATAAGTAAAATAATTGAGAGAAATAAAAAAACTGAACTACAAATTTTTATACCACAATCAAATTTGGAAGTTTGGAGTCAATTTGATGAGAAAAATTGTGTGATAATTCAAAGTATTTACCAGGCCAAATATGGAATACCTCTTTTAGGTGGTTTTAGACCAAAAAGTGATAAATGTCCTAAGAATGGAAACCCTTTTATTGATATAATGGCTAAAAACAATCTAAGTATTAATGAAGAAAATTTGTGTAATTTTTTGAATAATAAAAAAAATATAATTATCATTAAAAATAAACAAAAAGCTATTTTAAAGAAATGTCATTAAAAATTGATAAACATTATATTCCAGACATTAAATCAAAAGATGTAGCAAATATTTTAAAAGTTTTAAAATCTAAAAAATTTGTTGATGGTATTCATAGGAAAAAATGTGAAAGTATAATCAAAAATACTATTAATTCCAAATTTATTGCTTTGACAAGAAGCTGTGCAAATGCTCTTGAAATATCTATTCAGTTATTAAAACTAAAAAAAAATGATGAAGTTATTCTTCCTTCATTTACATTTTCTTCAACATTGGACTGTATTTTATTTTCAAAAGCTAAACCAATATTTGCTGACATAAATTTAAATGATCTTTGTATTGACTTAAATGATGTAGAAAAAAAAATTACAAAAAATACAAAAGCGATTATATTAGTTCATTATGGGTCTAATCTTTGTGATATGAAAAGAGTGGAGTTATTAAAAAAAAAATATAGTTTAAAAATTATAGAAGATTCAGCTCATTCTATTTTTGCAAAATATAAAAAAAAATATGCTGGAACTTTTGGTGATATAGGTGCTTTTAGTTTTCATGAGTCTAAAAATTTCTGCTCTGGACAGGGAGGGGCTATAAGTATTAACGAAAAATCATTAATAAAAACATGTAATTTAATTTTAGACAAAGGTAATGATTTACAAAATTTAAAAAAAGATAATTTTTTTTATTTTACGCACAAAATGTATGGATCAGAATATCGATTAGATGAACTTCCATCAGCCCTTCTAGAAAATCAACTTATAAGATACAAAAAAATAATCAAAAGTAGAAAAAAAATTTTTTATTTTTATAAAAATGTTTGTTTACAAAACAAATCAAACGATAAAAAATTTTATTTTATAGATATAAAGAAAAATGTAGATTCAAATTTTCATAACTTTGCAATTATTTTTTACTCAAAAAATTTGTCAAATAAATTTATGAAATATATGAAACAAAATAACGTTTATGTTGCGACACACTATTATCCTTTGCACATGTCGCCTCTTGGAAAAAAATATTCAAAAAAAAAGTTGCCAAATACTGAAAAAATTTTTAACCGGTTAATAAGACTTCCTTTAAACACTGAAATAAATGAAAAACAATTAAATCATTTTAAAAAAGTATTTAATTTGTTTTTTAAATAATATGTGCGGAATTACAGGTTCATACAATTATAATAATCCCAAAGTTTTGAAACAAATGCTTAGAAAGATTAAACATAGAGGCCCTGATGATACAAATTTCTTTATTACTGATAATGCAATGCTCGGTATTAATAGGTTATCAATTATGGACATTAAACTTGGAAAACAACCAATGTTTTCAGATAATAATAACTTTTCATTAGTTTTTAATGGGGAAATATTTAACTATCTCGAAATTAAAAATGATCTAAAAAAAAAGGGAATAAAATTTAAAACAAAAAGCTCAGACACAGAAGTTATCTTAAAAGCATATGAAGTGTTTGGTCTTAATTGCTTCAAGAAATTTAATGGAATGTTTGCAATTGCTATTTACGAAAAAGAAAGTAATAAATTAATACTTGTAAGAGATAGAACCGGCATAAAGCCTTTATTTTATTCAGTTATTCAAGATAAATTATTTTTCTCCTCAGAAATTAAAGCTTTATTTGAGGTACCATTAATAAAAAAAATACCAAATTTTGAGTCATTTAATTATTTTTTTAGTTTAAAAAATATTCCCGCTCCAGAGACTTCTTTTAAAAATATCTATCAAATTAATTGTGGTGAAATTATAATTTTTGACGAAAGTGGTTTAAAAAAGAAAAAATTTTGGGATGTAAATCCTAATGAGATAAATTCAAACAACTTAAGCGCAAATTCGAAAAAAGTTTTTAGAATTTTAAATGAAAGTGTCAAAATTAGAATGAGATCAGATGTTGAAGTTGGCGCTTTTTTATCAGGTGGTCTTGATAGTTCTGCAGTTTGTCATTTAGCAAGCAAATATTCAAAAAAAAAATTAAAAACTTTTACACTTACCTATGAAAATGAACATAAAAGAAAAAATGATGATAAAAACTTCGCTAAAATTATTGCAAAGAACCTTGGTACAGATCATCATGAATTAGAAATTAATACCAAAAAAGTAATTGACGAACTTGAGGAGTCTTTACATTCTTTTGATCAACCTTTTGGTGGTGTCATTTCAAGTTATTATCTATCCAAATATATGTCGAGATATGTTAAAACCTGTCTATCTGGTGACGGCGCTGACGAGCTTTTTGGTTCATATAAATTTCCCAGATTAATTTCATCAGATTACCATAATTCTAAAATAAATAATTTATATTTATCTAAAATTAAGGACAGTACTTTAAATTTTAATAGTAAAGAAAAAATTTATTTAATTAAAAAGTTAAATAAAAGTCGCAATTCATCAAATATAGAATATTTTAAAAAAAATTTAAAAAACTATAACTGTGATGATTTAATAAACAAAAGTTTGTTATTAGATTTTAAAACTCTTTTACCAGACCAAGTTTTAAGTTTTGTAGATATACATTCTATGGCTCATTCTTTAGAAGTTCGCCCGCCGTTCCTTGATAATAGATTAATTGACTTATCATTTAAAATACCAGGAAAACAAAAAATAAAAAATGGAATCGTAAAAAGAGTACTTAAAAAATCACTTGAAAAAATTTTACCCCAAAATTTAATTTATAGAGAAAAGGAAGGTTTTATAATGCCCATTGAAGAAATTTTTATTAAGCAAAATAAAAAATTAATTGAATTAAAATTAAACCAAAAAAATCTTAAAAGTCATAACTTTCTAAACTTTAATTACATAAATAGTTTAGTTAAAAATATAGATACAAATAATTTTTTTGATAATAACAAAATATGGATTATTTATTGTTTTCAATTATGGTGGGATAAACATTTTAATTAATATGTCATTAAAAATTTATGAAAATTTATTTACTGGGCCATTTAATCTATCCGAATATATTTATAGAAAAAATAAAAAGAAATCTTTAATTATATTCGTCGAAAAATCAGGAAAAAATTATGCTCCAAATTTTTATTGTATCGATATAATTAAAACAAATGAGCAGGATTTTATAGCATTAGAATATTATAATGAAAAATTAAAATCTCTATTTTCTAAGACTGTAACACCTAAAGTGTTTATAAAGGAATATAAAAATAGTGAACTTGATAAAAGAGAAAATTTATATTTAAAAATTAAAAGTAACTTAGAAAAAGAACGTAAACTTTCAATGCAATACTAATTACAATAAATATAAAAATTACTTGGTAAATTAGATAATTATTTAAAAAAGGTCTTTGTATCTAGATTTCAAATCATTAATCTTTTGATCAAGATCAGAATTCGATATTTTTTGCTGAGTATTTTCTAATTCGTTAAATATTTTTATAAAAGTTTCGTTGAGCGCTTGGTATTTTACAATAATTTTATTTCTATCTTTTCTTAATTGGTCAATAATTTTATTTCTTTTGTCCATCTCAAGATTAAATTTTTTTTCACTTATCATTTCACTCATAATTTCTGTTTAATGTTAAATAAATAGTCTAAAATTGATAATTTTTCAAAAAAAATTTTTGGTTCTATTTTATAATGTTGATATCTGGGCTCTTTAAATTCATGCCACAATATTTCTATGCCACTATCGGAAAAAATTTTTTCATTTATATAATCTTTAGCTAATTTACCAGTTAAATACTGGTTACATTTGTATTTTTTACAAAGATTAACTAAATTTATATTTTTGTCTTTTACATTACTTAATTTAGATGATCTTGTTTGGTCTATTTTAATTCCTAAATAGTCACATATAGCGATTATAATATCTATATTTAAATCAACTAAAAACTTAGGTTTTTTTTTAAAGATATTTTCAAGGAAATGAAAAAAAAAATTATAACTTGGGTGCTTTGTATAGTTCTGTGATATTGTTTTTAATATTTTTTTTAAAGAATTTTCAGGATCAAAGATTTCAACATCTTTTAGAAGCTTCCTTGAGTTCTTATGGATAATTGGAACAGTAATCCATGAAGCCTTATTGCTAATTAATAACTTGTTTCTATTTCGCCATCCATTTTTATCATACTGAACATGGTCATAAAAAATGAATTTGTCAGATTTATCAATCAGATCAAAGTAGCCTCTCCAAGGTAAAAAACTCGGCTGCAAAGCTACTAATATTTTTTTCTTCATAAACTTTTTTTTAGTATTTATAATATATAAATATTAATAGATTTTATTAATAATTTAATATTAGTTACTAATTATATGAAAGTATTAATTACAGGTGCTGCTGGCTTTATTGGATCAAATTTTGTTGATTATATGATCAAAAATACCGATGCAATTATCTATGGTTTGGATTGTCTCAGTTATGCTGGTGATTTAAATAATTTACAGTATCCAATTCGAAATTCCAATAGATTTAATTTTATTCATGGAAATATTGATGACAATGAGATTTTAAACAGTATAGACTTTGACCACGTTGTAAATTTTGCAGCTGAAACTCATGTTACAAGATCAATTAATGATAGTAGAAATTTTATAATTAATGATATGCTGGCAACCGATACTCTTTTAAGATCTTCAATTAACAAAAAAAAACTAAAAAAATTTATACATATTTCAACATCAGAGGTTTATGGTACTTGCAAAAATGAATCAAAAAAAATTGATGAGACTCATCCACTAAATCCGTTAAGTCCTTATGCTGCTGCCAAAGCTGGCGCTGATAGATTGGTCTATTCTTATGGAAAAACTTATGGTTTGCCCATTATAATTTTACGTCCTTTTAATAATTATGGACCACGACAACATCTAGAAAAAGTTATACCAAGATTTATTACATCGATAATTAAAAATGATAAATTGACAATTCATGGAAAAGGGAATTCGAAAAGGGACTTTATCCACGTTAAAGATACTTGTGATGCCATATTTAAGGTTCTTTTCTCTAAAAAAAAAAAGATAATTGGAGAAACATACAACATAGGGAGTGGACATAATTTTAGTGTTTTTCAAATTGCATCTTTATTGTGCAAATTGGAGAAATACAGTACAAAGAAGATAAAACAAATAACCAATCGACCAGGGCAAGTAGACAAACATTGGTGCGATTATCGTAAATTTAAAAAGACTTTCAATTGGAAACCAAAAATAAAATTTCAAAAGGGTATTATATCAACTATTAATTGGTATAAAGATAATATTAAATGGTGGGAAAAAAAAATAATATCACAAAAGGTAAGGGTTGTTATGCCAAATGGAAAAGTTTTTTTCCATTAAAAATTATTTATATTTTTTCAGCTTGAAAATCGTCATCAGTATCCATATTTTTGATTTTTTTAAACCATACTTTGTCTGACTCTTTTATAACCTTCCAATAATTGTGATTCCATGAACGATATTTCCAATCTGGAC
>MDSZ01160376.1_pt1 | contig 14781 bp, 15 predicted proteins | sample 811201 | NCBI WGS metagenome assembly MDSZ01 (sample SAMN05326647, study PRJNA326480) | marine metagenome | isolation source: seawater | place: Indian Ocean: North | collected 2010
ACTCACACCCGGTCACGCTAAAATTTTAGTAGGTTTAGAAAATGCTGAATTTATTGCTAATAAGATAATTGAAAAAAAATTATCTGTAAGACAGTCAGAAAATCTTGTCAAAGTCCTTAAAAGTGGAAAAAAATCAAATTTATCTTCTAAGGATCCTAATTTAAGAGAATTAGAAAACTCAATAATGGATAAAATTGGATTACAGGTTCAAATTAAAAATAATAAAAGAAACAAAGGGTCCATAACTTTTTCATTTAAAGAAATAGGCCAATTAAATAGGATTATAGAAATTATAAAATCTAATTATTAGAAGTTTCTAAATTTTCTAAAATGAAATTATTTACTAATCTGACAGAAATATTAGGATTTTTTTTAATCAATAATTCTAAATTATTTATACTATAAACCAATTTTTCTATACTTCGAATTGACCAATATTTTAACTGTTGTTTTATTAAATCCTTTTCTTTCCAAAAAATTGGGGGTCTAAAAGTTGATAATACACCGTCAATACTATTATTAGTGCTAAGACTTGATTGAATTTTTTTTAATCTTTTAAGTTTATATAAAAAAGTTTTTAGAATTAAAATATTATCATCTGCTGTTTGATTGTTTTCATTTAATATATTTATTGTCTTCTTTTTATTTTTAATAAGACAATTATCTACTAATTGCGAAATACTATAGTTTTCAGCTAAATTTGTTAGTTTTATAATTTCATCAAAGGTAATATTTTTTTTACTTAAGCTGTAAGATTTAATTTTTTGAATTTCATTTTTCAAATTAATTCTGTCATTATTTGATCTTGATACTATTAAATTTATATTTTCTTTTGATATATTAATTTTACTTTCTGCAAATTTTTTTTCAGCTATCTGAAATAGTGTTTGATGATTATCCTCATAAAATGGAATAATAATAGTTTCTTTACTTTTTTCAAAAAAATTTCTTAATTTAGATTTTTTTTCCAAAATTCCTGCAGTAATTACAATCTTTATGTCATTTATTTCTTTTTTGACTACTGGCTCAAGTATTTTTAAAATTTTTTCAGAAGCTCTATTAATAATTATTAATTTTTCATTATCAAAAAAAGATTTATTAAAAATTTTTTCTTCAAGTAAAATTGGGTTTTTTATAATTTCACTTTCCTCATAATAAGTGATATTTTTAGTAAAATTAGCAACTAAAACATTTTCAATTATCTCTTTTTTTTGTCCTGTATTATTTCCATACAGTAAAAAAAAATTATTTTTTAGAATTAACTTTTTGTTTAAATCATAATACTTTATGATCATTATAGATTTATGTAGACAATAATTTCATCGATTATTTTATTGATGATATTTTTTTTTATTTCATTTTGATATTCAACTAAATCAAATTTGTTATCACGTTTGTTATAACTAAAATCTTGTATGAATCTTTTTTTCTTTATTATTTGACCATCTTGCTCAATTGATAAATTTACAGTTACTACTGATTTATATGAAGTTACTTCACCTTTAGAATTTTTTGATGTTTCAATAATATTTAAAAAACTATTTAAATCTAATTTTTTTTGTGTTGAACTGTTATTGTCTTTTTTAATTCCAATAAGATTTATAATTTTATCATTTATCTCTTTATCCCCTTTTAATTCAATTTCATTAAATGTAAGATTTTCTTTTTTTTCGGATAAATATATTGGTTGATATCCACAACTAATCAAAAATATTAAAAGTATATATGTGATTCTTTTCATTATTTAATTATATAATTAATTAGTCTATTTTTAACATATATTGTTTTAATTAATTCTTTATTTAGAAGATATTTTTCTATTAATTTCTTATCTTTTATTTCTTTTTGTATTATTTCTTCGGCTAAGTCTTTTTCAATCAATATTGTATTTCTCTTTTTTCCATTTACCTGAATAACTATTTCGTTTTCTTCTTTTGTAATATATTTTTTATCTACTTCAGGCCATTTAATTTCATTTTCAAAGTTAAGTTTATTTAAACATTCATTTATCATATGTGGAATAACTGGCATCATTACTAATAGTATTTTTTCATAATTAGTTTTAAGATTTTCAAAATTATTTTTTGTTTCAATAATTTTTTTAAAAAAATTATATATTTCATGATAAACCGCTATTATGACATTGTATCTAAATTTTTCTAATGCATGATTAATTTTATTTATTGCTTGGTTTGTAAAAAATTCTAAATCATCATTTTTGTTTGTTTTTTCTTTTTTTAATTGATTTGTAATTTCTTCATTTAATGTCCAGAATTTCTGTATAAATTTAAAAGATGAAGCCATTCCACTTTCAGACCATTGAATGTCTTTTTCTGGTGGACTGTCAGCTAAAATAAAAAAACGAACTGCATCTGCTCCATAAATATTTATAATATTTTCAGGATCAATAGTGTTTTTTTTTGATTTAGACATTGATTCAGAAGGACCGATTTTCACTTTTTTTGAAGGTTCTTTTTTTACAAAAAATTCTTTTCCATCTTTTGTTTCAACCTCATCAGGGCTAAGCCAATTATTGTTCTCGTCTTTATATGTTTCATGACAAACCATTCCTTGAGTAAAAAGTCCTTCAAATGGTTCCTTTAAATTTATTTCTTTGTTATCTAAATTTATTGCTCTCATAAAAAAACGTGAGTAAAGAAGATGTAAAATTGCATGTTCAACTCCACCAATATATTGATCAACAGGTAGCCAATATTTTATTTCTTTAGGTTCGAATGGAGAGGAGGAGTTATTAGGTGAACAGAATCTTAAAAAATACCAAGATGAATCTACGAATGTATCAAGTGTATCCGTTTCTCTAATACATTTTTTTCCGTTAATAACTACTTTGCGCCATTTGTCTTGAAAATCAAGTGGATTACCATTTGTATTTAATTCAATGTTTTCAGGCAAAGTTATTGGTAAATTATTTTCTGGAATTTTAATTACATTATTATTTTCATCATAAGCGATTGGAATAGGACACCCCCAATATCTTTGTCTAGAAATACCCCAATCTTTAAGCCTGTAATTTATTTTTTGTTTTCCTAATTTTTTTTTTTCCAAAATTTTTATAGTTTCTTCAATGGATTGATCTGGAGCGGAAAGACCATTTAAAAATTCTGAGTTAATCAATACTCCAGGACCTGCATAAGCTTCATTTAAAACTTTGTAATCGTCATTTTCATCAGAAGGTTTAACGACTGTTTTTATTTCTAAATTATATTTTTTTGCAAAATCAAAATCTCTTTGGTCATGTGCTGGACAACCAAAAACAGCTCCAAATCCATAATCCATCAATACAAAATTCGCAAAATAAACAGGAACTTTTTTTGATGGTTTTAAAGGATTATATGCAAATAATTGAGTTTTAAATCCTATCTTTTTGGCTTGAGCAATTGATTCTTCTGTAGTTCCTGTTTTGGAACATTCTTTTTTAAAATCTAGAAATTTTTTATCTTTTTCGTAAAATTTTGATATTGGGTGATCAACTGATAACGCTAAGAAAGAGAAGCCAAAAAGTGTATCTGGTCTTGTAGTATAACATTTAATTGATTTTATTTCTTCCAACCCTTCAATTTGAAAATCTATTTCACATCCATAAGATTTCCCAATCCAATTTTTTTGCATAGTTTTTACCTTATCAGGCCAGCTGTCAAGGCTGTCTAAATCCTGAAGTAATTCTTCAGAAAAATGTGAAATTTTAAAAAACCATTGATTTAATTTTTTTCTTTCCACTAAAGCACCTGATCTCCATCCCTTTCCATCAATAACTTGTTCGTTGGCTAATACAGTTTGCTCTATAGGGTCCCAATTTACATAACTCTCTTTTCTATAAACAAGTCCTTTATCGAAAAGATCTAGAAAAATTTTCTGTTGGTGTTTATAATATTCTGGAGAACAGGTAGAAATTTCTCTACTCCAATCTATAGAAAGACCTAGTTTTTTTAATTGATTTTTCATGACCTTAATATTTTTCTCTGTCCAGTCTTTGGGATTTAATCTATTTTGTTTAGCGGCATTTTCAGCTGGCATACCAAAAGAATCCCATCCCATCGGGTGTAGAACATTGAAGCCTTTTAATTTTTTATACCTAGAAAGCACATCTCCAATTGTATAATTTCGAACATGTCCCATATGGATTTTTCCTGATGGGTAAGGGAACATTTCTAGACAGTAAAATTTTTTTTTCTTATTATCTATTTGAGAGTTAAAAGTTTCATTTTTCTCCCAGTGTTTTTGCCATTTATTTTCAATTAATTTAAAGTTGTATCTTTCCACAATCAAAATTAATTAGTTTAATGATCTAATTCTCTCTTTTGTTATCAGGGGTTGATGTTACGTATGGTCTTTCTTTTTTATTTTTATCAATTAGATCCTTTTCGTAACGTGAAGCTTTTTTTAGTATATTTACTTTAAGTTTTGCGACAAGTTCATTGTTGTTTTGATTTACTGTGCAATTAGTTAAATTATTTGAACATTGTTTAACAAAAATATTTACGTTTAAAGCATCTGATCTAATTTCGTTAGTTAAAAATCTTACAGAAATTTTAATTGATTCATTAGGAGAGTTATCTTCGCTATACCAATCTGTGATTACTATACCACCACTATAGTTTGCAGAGACTAAAGGCATAAAATCAAGTGTATCTAATGTTGCTCTCCAAAGGGGATTAGAACTAGCAAAATCATAAGTGGTGCCTTTATTGTTGCCACCCATAATTCTAAACCCTCTTCCTTCCTCCATATTTTTTTTGACTCTTTCTCTTGGGTCAGGAGGATAATCTTTTGCACTAACTTTTTTATATTTTAATGGACCGCATGCTGATTGAAATAACAGACTTAGAATAACAGAAAATATAAGAAAAAGTTTCATAAAGATTTATAGTTGTAATTTATTTTTTAGCATAAAAAATGACCTTTAAAATTAGAATATAGTTTTAAAAACACTAATTAGTTGAAAGAAGACATTTTACCCTAAATAAGGGATGTTTGTGATGTAATTATGCAACACTATTGTAAATTCTCCAGTAAAAATCAAATAATATATAAATTAGGAGTAATTATTTGTTAGAAACACCATGTTTATAATTAATTATAAAAATAAGGAGTAATTTATGAACAAACTAAAAAAAGTAGGATTAACAGCTCTTGCTACTACTCTTGTTGCTTCTGCATCATATGCAGGTGAAATGAGTGTTAGTGGTTCAGCTTCGTTAAACTACAGTGGTCTAAACACTAGTTCGGACGCTAATCCATGGTCAATGGGTGACAGTGTTACGTTTTCTGGTGGTGGAGACTTAGACAACGGAATGGACGTAAACGTTAGTTTCGAGTTAGACGGTGGTAACTATGATGACTACTCTCTAAAACTTGGAATGGGTGACATGGGAAGTTTAACTTTCTCTGGTAACTCTGTAAACGCTGGTGGTGTTGATAAAGTAAAAGATATCGTACCTACAGCTTACACTCCAGTTTACGAAAATGCTGACAGTACTGACAATGGTTTAGCAACTACATCTGGTAGAACAACTACTGGTATGTGGGGATATACTTATGACCAAGATGGTTTAATGCTATCTATGGGTTATAATCCTAAGCCAGCAGCTGCTGCTAGTGCTGAAACATCTTACGCTGTATCATACAGTGGTTTAATGGATGGAATGACATTATCAGCTGGTAGATTTGATGATGGTGATGTTGCTGAGAATGATACATATGGTGTTAAATATGTAGCAGGATCAATAACAGCTGCTTATCAAATTACTAAAGTTGATTATGAAGCAACTGGTACTAATGACCAAGATGCAGCTCATATGGGTGTATCTATAGCAGTTAACGAAAACTTAACTGTTTCAGCTGGAAGACAAGAAGTTGAAATCGATACTAAAGCTGATGATGAAGTGAATACTGGTATTCAAGCATCATACACTATGGGATCTATAACTCTTGCTGGTGGTTTCAACGAAGTTGAAAGCATTGGTGGAGCAGCTAGCTCTGACGCTGAAGTAGCTATGTTTAATGCAGCATTTGCATTCTAATAATAGTTAATTTTATTAAAAAGGCCTCTAATATTTTAGGGGCCTTTTTTTTTGTTCAAAATATTCAATACCCGCAAAACCAAAAGAATTAACTAGTTTTAGTCTTTTTATATTCTGTTTATTAATGCCACCTAGGGCAATATCTTTGACTTTAATCATTTTTTTAAGGTTTAGGTATTTATAGATTTCTAGCTTTGGATTATTTTTTTTTTTGAATATTGGAGATAAAAAAATTTCATCTAATTTTTGTTTTTGTTTTTGATATATTTCCTTATAATTATGTGCAGACCCAATTATTCTAAAGTTTTTTTTAAAATTAGTCATATTTAAACTTAAATTCTTGTTATATGATGAAAGATAAACACCATTTGCTCTCATTTTGATGGCTAATTTTACATTATTACAGATAAAAAATTCCCTATTATTTTTTTTGCAAAATTTTTTAAGTTTAGAAATACTGTCCAAATTTACTTCTTTATCTTTATTTCTCCAAATAAAAGTTATATTTTCATCTAAATCAATAAAATGGGAATAATCAAATTTATTTATAAAAAAATATTTTTTTAAATTTTTATTATGCATAATCGTGTAAATAATCTAATTGAAATTAATAAAAAAATTAACAACAAAATTAATTCTCTTTCAATTTTAGATTATTCTCCTAAAATTATTGCTGTTTCAAAGACATTTAAAGAAGAAGACATACTACCATTACTTGATTTCGGACATATTCATTTCGGTGAAAATAAAGTTCAAGAGGCAATATCAAAATGGTCAGATTTAAAAAAACGTTATTCAAAAGTAAAATTACACATGCTGGGTAAGCTTCAAACGAATAAAGTTAAATATGCAGTTGAAATATTCGATTATATTCATTCTTTAGACAATCTTAAACTGGCTAATAAATTGGCCTCACTAATTAATAGAGATAAAAAAGAAATTAAAGTTTTTATTCAAGTAAATTTGGCAAATGAAACCCAAAAATCAGGAATAAATCCATCTGAACTAAGATTATTTTATGAAAAATGCTTAGAATTAAAACTTAATGTAGTTGGAACAATGTGTATTCCTCCTGAAAATGAGGATCCAAAAAAATACTTTAAACAAACTATTGAATTAAATAAAAGTATTAATTTGAATTATACTAGTATGGGAATGACCAATGATTATCTTGAGGCTATAGAATATCAATCTTCTTTTTTAAGAATTGGATCTGGTATTTTTGGCAAAAGACTCAGGTAATTTTAATTTTAGAATTTTTATTAATTATTTTGCATAAAATTAGCATATCTTTTTTTTTCAATGCTACACATCCTCTAGTTGGTGAATAATTTTTTGTTAAATGTAAAAATATTGCACTTCCTTTATTTTTGATTATTTTTTTCGTATTATAGTTAATAACAATAAGAATGTTATATTTAGAGTCGTTTCTATGCAATTTTTCAAATTTAATTTTTTTTTTTTTATTAATTGTAATTTCTTGATTGTAAAATCGACTAGTTGGGTCATCACACCAACCTAAGCTTTTTTTGATTACTTTTTTTGATAATTTTGAAACTGGTTTAGCAATTCTATCAGATCTGTAATACAATTTTCCAAGCGAATAAGTTCCTTTAGGGGTTGAATAATCACCCTCTTTTTTTCTTTTTCTAATACCTTTTTTGCCAACACAACATTTAAATTTAAAATCATCACATAAAAGTGTATCTTTGTTCTTAACAATAATTTGCATATAAGAAGTATGAGTTCAAAAACATTAGTTATATATGAATATAAAGCATTATTTAAAATATTAAATGAAATTAAAGAAAAATTAAACTTTGAAATTTTAGAATTAAATAATAAAGATTTGAATAATTTCCAATCAAAAGGATTAACAAATTTTCTAATAGTTTCTTCAAAGCATTATGAAAATTTAAGTAATTGTCTAGTGATTGACAATATTCCAATTAGAATAAATAAACTGATTGATTTTATAAATATATCATTTTTAAAAAATAATTTTGCAAATCAATCTGAGCTTAGAGTTGGAAAATATAACGTAGATCTTAATTCAAGACAAATCAAGCTGGCTAATAAAAGACTAAATTTAACAGAGAGAGAAACAGAACTTATCTTATTTATCAATTCAAAAAAAATAGTGAATATAAAAGATTTACAAAAAAATGTATGGGGTTATTCAAATAACTTAGAGACGCATACAGTCGAAACACATATTTATAGATTAAGAAAAAAAATGCATGAGACATTCGATGATGATAATTTTATAAAATATGAAAAAAATGGATATTCAATAAATTGAAAAAAAATCCAATAGCAAAAAAATTATTTAATAGAAGATATAAAACTAAAATTGTAAAACCAAAAAAAGGTAAAGGTAGTTTTAAGAGAAAAAAAATTAAATTCTAGCTCCAAACTTTTGAATTATTTTTGATGATAATTCGGTTCCTTTTTGTAAGCATTCAATTGGAGAGAATTTATTAATTATTCCATGTAAGTATCCTGCTGCAAATAAATCACCAGCACCAGTGAGATCTTTGATATTTTTTATTTTTATAGCATTACATTCAAAAATTTTATCACCATGAATAGATACTGCACCTTTTTCACCTCGAGTTATAACTACATTCTTGTTGATTGATTTTGAAAAAGATATTGTTTCATCAAACGATTTTGCATCAATCAATTTCATCATTTCCTGTTCATTTGCAAAAATGATATTTAATTTATTTTTAACGAGTTCTAAAAAATTTTGTTTATGTCTTTCGACACAAAATAAATCTGATAATGACATTGCAATTTTATTTGAGTTATTTATTGCTTTTTCGAAAGCTCTTTTTGGTCCTCCTTCATCCCACAAATATCCCTCTAAAAATACTAATTCAGAATTTTTAATATGATCATCTTTAATATCTTGATCATTTATTTTTCCAGCAGTGCCTAAGAAAGTGCACATTGTCCTTTCAGAGTCTGGCGTGATGAGTATTAAACAAGATCCTGTCGATAAAGGCTCTTTTTTCTTTTTATACAAATATTTAACTTTTTCATTATTTAGTCCTTCTTCGTATTTTTTACCTAGTAAATCATCATTTACTTTACCAACAAAACCCACTTTATTACCTAATTGTGATAACCCAACTATAGAATTTGCAACAGATCCTCCAGAAATTGTCTCTTCAATTTTTAGTGACGACAATAGTCTTTTAAATTCATTTTCATCAATTAACTTCATCGTACTTTTTGTAAGAGAATTTTGTTTTAAAAATTCATCTGATACTTTACACAGAACATCAACAATTGCATTTCCTATGCCTAATATTTTCATTAAGGTTTTTTCGTAATAAAAGGTTTTTTTCTTTTAGGATAACAAGATGTGCAAATTTTACAACTTATTCCATAGCAATCTCTTGCTTTACAATATTCTCTTCCGTAATAAATTATCTGTAAATGTAACTTGTTCCAATATTTTTTTGGGAACAACTTTTTCAAATCTTTTTCTGTTTGAGAAACATTTTTTCCGTTCGTAAGACCCCATCGTTGAGCAAGTCTGTGTATATGAGTATCTACTGGAAAAGCTGGATGTCCGAATCCTTGAGACATAACAACACTTGCTGTTTTATGACCTACCCCAGGTAATTGTTCTAGTTCTTCAAAAGTTTTTGGAACTTTTCCACCGTATTTATTTATTAGTATCATTGATAAATTATATATACTTTTTGCTTTTATTCTAAAGATACCAATTTTCTTAATTAAAGACTCAATTTTCTTTCTTCCTAATTTTACAAAGTGTTGTGGCTTATAATATTTTGGGTATATTTTTTTTGTTACATTATTTACATTTACATCTGTACATTGGGCCGAAAGAAGAACTGAAATTAGTAGAGTAAAAACATTTCTACTTTTTAATGGAACTTTAATCTTAGGGTATTTTTTATTAAGTATTTTAAATACAATTTTAGCTCTTTGAATTTCATTCATTTTTAGAAATTCATTAGATCTCTCATTGAATACAATCCTGGTTTTTTTCTCATTAACCATGTAGCAGCTAATAATGCTCCTTCAGAATATAAAGCTCTATCAAAAGCTTGATGATTTAACTTGATAATCTCTTTTCCACTTGAGAATAAAACTTCATGTTCACCTATAGTTTCACCTTTCCTAATTGAATTGAAATTTATCTTATTGCTATAAGGAAAATTTTTTTTATTTAAATATTTTTTTCCAATTAAATTATAAAAATCTTTTTTTTTACCAATAGCGATCCCTTTACCCAGCATTAGAGCTGTTCCAGATGGATAATCTTTTTTGTATCTATGATGAATTTCTGATATTTTGCTCAAATATTTATTACCAAGAGATTTTGAAGTGATTTCTGTGAGATACATTAATAAATTTATTCCCAAACTCATATTACCAGCTTTTAAAATGGGAATTTTTTTTGAAAAATTTTTAATCAAATTTTCCTCTTTTTTTGTGAAACCTGTTGTTCCAATGACAACTCTTTTTTTAAGTTTAGTTGCTATTTTTAATACTTCAAAAGTACATTTGGGAATTGTAAAATCAATTATTACATCTGTTTTTTTAAAAGCATCTTTGGTATTAAGCTGCGGTCTTATTCCGGCAATTTTTTTATTTATCTTTTTATATTCTGTAATACTACAAAGTTTAAATTTTTTTTCTTTTCTTGATGCTTTAATAAGTTCTTGACCCATACGACCCATGCAGCCAGTTATAGATAAATTAATTTGCTTATATTTCATAACCAAGTTTTTTTAAGTCTCCTTCATAATATTTATTCATTTTATTAATTAATTCTTTATCTAATTGTTTGCGCCAATCATTATCAGGCCCGAGGTAAAAAAATTTAATTTTTCTTTTATCTTTCAGAGAATACACATTTTCAGAAAATTGTCCTTTATTTTCTATAATTTGAAGATTTTTAAAGTTAGTTGACTCAATTGCATTTTTTAATTTTTTTTCATCAACATCTTTATTAAATTTACAAATTGCATTAGTAAAAATTATCAAATTTCTGAATATTTGATCTGGATTTTTTACCATATCCTCATATTTAATAGCCATTTTTCTGAAAGAGTTATTTCGAAGCCACGATTGATAATTTATTCTCCATGAGTTTATAATCGTTGTTTTTGCATAGTTTTTTAGATGTTTATAATCTGATAATACCGCATTTTCATTTTGCATAAATTTTAAAGCTTCATCATAAGAATTGAAATCATTATGATTCTTAACTGATGTAATAACATTTCTAGGATCACGAATAATATAGATTACTCCTAGTGAATATTCCGGTTTTGTAAAATCATTTCCAAAGGCCTTTATTAATGAATTGTGTGTTTTAAGAAATCTTATTTCTTTTTTCTTAAGTATTGCTTTTTGAGATTCATCCCAATGATTATGAATCTCACCATCTTTTACTTGTTCTTTAAAAAACTGCTTATTTGGATAGTCTTCAATGCGATTAAGCTTATTAATATCAAAAACTCCATTGTCACAAAAGTAGTAGGCAGTCAAAAATGATCTAACCCATGTGTTTCCACTTTTAGGATAAGATGCTATCCAAATTATCATTTTTATTTCTTAAACTAGGGTTTAATTATTTCAACTTAAATTTTATTTTTTCCAAAAACTTTTGGCTTTTTCAAAGAATTTTTTTATACTTGGGTTACTTTTGTCATTTTCTAGCTCTCTAAACTTTAGTAATAATTCTTTTTGTTCTTTATTTAAATGTATAGGAACCTCTGTTTTGATTTGAACATAGAGATCTCCAAAATCTCCTCTACGCATGAAAGGCATTCCTTTCCCCTTTAACCTGAATTGTTTTCCGCTCTGAGTACCATCAGGTATTTTTATCTTTGCTTTTCCGCCATCTATAGTTGGAATTTCAATTGTAGTACCTAAAGCAGCATCAGTGATAGATATTGGAAATTCAAAAAATAAATTAACATCAGATCTCTTAAAAAGTTGATGAGAAGAAATATTTATAAATAAATATAGATCACCACTAGCTCCACCTCTTACTCCAGCCTCTCCTTTACCTGCTAGTCTTATTCTTGTTCCATCATCTACACCCTTAGGTATTGTGACTGAAATTTTTTTTGTAGATTGTTTGTTTCCTTGTCCATTACAATCTGTACATGGGTTAGTTATTTCCTCACCACTTCCAGCACATTGAGGACATGTTTGTTGAACTGTAAAAAAACCTTGGTTAGTCCTTACCCTTCCGTTTCCTCCACAATAAGTACATCTATCAGGATTAAATCCTGGCTTAGAACCATTTCCTTTGCAAGTATTACATTTTTCAGAAGTTGAAAATTGAATATTTTGTTTTTTTCCTGAGTAAGCATCTTCTAATGATATTGTCAGGTCATATCTTAAATCAGAACCTCTATTACTAGATTTTCTTTTTGAGCTTCTACCTCCTCCGAAATCTCCAAAAAAATCCTCAAATATATCTGAAAAATCTGATCCACTAAAACCACCAAACCCACCAAAGCCTCCGCGTCCTCCACCACCGTTTTCAAATGCCGCATGACCAAAGTTGTCGTAATTTTCTTTTTTAGACTTGTCAGACAAGACACCATAAGCTTCACTCGCTTCCTTAAACTTGTCTTCTGCAGTTTTATCTCCAGGATTTTTGTCTGGATGATATTTTAAAGCTAATTTACGATAGGCTGATTTGAGTTCTTGTGAGGTAGCACTTTTATTTACGCCTAGGACATCATAATAATCTCTTTTAGCCATGTGTTTAACTTGGACAAATAGATGTCAATTAAGCGCTTTTTTCTTTATTCTCGTCTTTTACTTCTTCAAAATCCGCATCAACAACATTATCCTCTTTCTTTCCTTTATTATCATCACCCCCATCCTTGTTGGAGTCTGTTTTAGTATTTTGTTGTGATTTATAAATTGCTTCTCCTAATTTCATTGAAGCTTGAACTAAAGTTTCAGTTTTTTTCTTAATGTCATCTATATTTTCACTTTTTAAAGAATCTTTTAAAGATGCTGATGAATCTTCAATTGCTTTTTTCTCGGCATCAGAAATTTTAGATCCATGTTCCTTAAGATTTTTTTCAGTTGAATGAATTAAAGTATCTGCTTGGTTTCTTACGTCTACTGCTTCCCTTTTCTTTTTGTCAGCTTCTTTATTAGCTTCAGCATCTTTAACCATTTTTTGAATTTCTTCATCACTCAAACCACCAGAAGCTTGAATTTGAATTTTTTGCTCTTTACCAGTGCCTTTATCTTTTGCAGAAACATTTACAATTCCATTAGCATCTATGTCAAAAGTAACCTCAATTTGAGGTACTCCTCTTGGAGCAGGTGCGATACCAACTAACTCAAAATTACCTAAAATTTTGTTATCAGTTGCCATTTCTCTTTCACCCTGCAAAACTCTAATCGATACAGCTGGTTGATTATCTTCAGCAGTTGAGAATACCTGACTTTTTTTCGTTGGAATAGTAGTATTTTTTTCTATTAATTTTGTAGATACACCACCAAGTGTTTCAATACCTAAAGATAAAGGTGTAACATCAAGTAAAAGTACATCTTTGACATCTCCTTGCAGTACCCCTGCTTGTATTGCAGCACCCATAGCAACAACTTCATCTGGATTAACACTTTTGTTTGGCTCTTTACCAAAAAAGTTTTTTACTTCTTCAATTACTTTTGGCATTCTAGTCATACCACCGACCATTACCACTTCATCAATTTCGTTTGCAGTTATACCAGCATCACTTAAAGCAGTTTTACAAGGAGGTATAGTTTTTCCAATTAAATCCTCGACTAAAGCCTCAAGTTTTGCTCTAGTTAATTTCAAATTGATATGTTTTGGTCCAGTTTTATCAGCCGTAATAAAAGGAAGATTGATATCAGTTTGCTCTGCTGAAGATAATTCTATTTTTGCTTTTTCAGCTGCTTCTTTTAATCTTTGTAAAGCTAATTTATCTGATTTAAGGTCAATACCATTATCTTTTTTGAATTCTGAAATGAGATATTCAACTATTGAATTGTCAAAATCTTCTCCACCAAGGAACGTATCTCCATTAGTTGATTTTACCTCAAAAACACCATCTCCTAGTTCAAGAATAGAAACATCAAAAGTTCCACCTCCTAAATCATAAACTGCAATTTTTTTGTTTTGTTTCTTATCTAAACCATATGCAAGTGATGCTGCTGTCGGTTCATTAATAATTCTTAAGACTTCTAGACCAGCAATTTTTCCAGCATCTTTGGTTGCTTGTCTTTGTGCATCATTGAAGTATGCTGGTACGGTTATAACTGCTTTAGTTACAGCTTGACCTAAATATTTTTCAGCTGTTTCTTTCATTTTTTGAAGAATGAAAGCTGAAATTTGTGAAGGTGAATATTTTTGCCCTTTAGACTCTATCCAAGCATCTCCATTATCAGAATTTACTATTTTAAATGGTGCCGCATCAATATCTTTTTTTACTGTTGGGTCATCAAAGTTTCTTCCAATCAATCTTTTTACAGCAAATATTGTATTTTCTGGATTTGTTACAGCTTGTCTTTTAGCTGGTTGACCAATCAACTTTTCACTTTCATCTGTAAAAGCTACTACTGAAGGAGTTGTTCTTGTCCCTTCAGCATTTTCTAAAACCTTTGCTTGACTACCTTCCATGATAGCTACGCATGAGTTTGTTGTTCCTAAATCTATACCAATTATTTTACTCATTTTTCTATAATTCTACCGTTC
>MDSZ01210335.1_pt1 | contig 14776 bp, 13 predicted proteins | sample 811201 | NCBI WGS metagenome assembly MDSZ01 (sample SAMN05326647, study PRJNA326480) | marine metagenome | isolation source: seawater | place: Indian Ocean: North | collected 2010
CACTCAATCTATACTCAGTAGCACTTAATGGCGATAGGAGTAATAGTGCTGTTATAAGAATTAGTTGTTTCATTGCATAAATTTAGAATTATTAATTCTAACTAATAGCTGTCGGATAATGGGTCTGTCTGTTTGATGTCTAGCATCATGTATGGGGAAACCGTTGATTGCTTCTGCATCCTCCATCAATTCCTTAAATTCTTTAAAGGCTGCTTTTTGCTCGACTGATGATAGTCCTGGATATGTAGTTTCAGCAGGCACAAATCCATAATGAGGAGCATCACAAAAATAATATTTTTCTAGAATCCCAAGAATTTGTTTTTCAATAATAAATACCTTTCCATTATAGACTTTGAATAAGAAAGATTTGAAATGATGGCTTCTCTCATGCATCTTGCTTAAATCAAAATCTTCCTGATTGCCTTCCTCATCATTGATTTCACAGACAACTCTAAAATTACAATCTTCCATGTGCTGCTCAAAAATTACAGCTTCGTCTTTATCTTTATTATCTTCAATCTTCTCAATTAGTTTACTAAAGGATGTTGTACTTACCCGCCAAGCTTTGAAGTGGCGTCTAGGTCGAATGGTTCTTTTAATGCGTTTAGATGGCTTAAGTGTGAAACTTCCAGTGGATTTCTTGGATTTGTCTACTCTGCAATAGTTTCTACTTTCCATCTTTTTTTGAAAAATAAAGTTTATTTATAGTTTTGATAATCTCTTCAATTACATCTGTCTCCTGTCTGCAATTTAGTGTGGCAGCATGAACTGAAAATTCATCCATCGTATTCACTGTAAAGAATCCCTCCCAATCATTTTTATAGTAACGCCTTAAATTCAGTCTCCATACTCCAGACGTATCTTGAATATGCATCTTATCAACTCCAAAAGTAGTTCTTTCTGAAGGGTCGACATCCATCTCATCAAGATGTGCATAGCGAAAGCCAAGCTCATTATCTTTAATTTGGAGAAATTCACCCTTTTCTTCATAAAAAATATTAAGAATAATAGTGCCTTCTCCCGGTTTATATTTTTCACCACGCTTCGGTTTTCTATAAACGAAAAATTGCATTGAAGGAACTCCGGTATCAAAGAGTGTATATGAAACCCCTAAAGTCTCACCTATTTGCATGTCATTTTTGAAGCCTTGATATCTTGTTGAAATACCATCTTCAGTTGATAAAATAATTTGGTCTTTTACCTTGCACTGCATTTCGCCCTTAATAATAATAGTGTCTGCACTAACTCCAAAACTTCCAAAGACCATCAATGCGAGGATGATGTTTTTCATTTTGAAATCTAGAGAAATACTATCAACAGGATAATGATTAATCCAAAATAAATAGAGCTATAGATATATCTTGCCCTTTTAAAGTCTTTTTCTAATTCACTATTATCTTTCATGATTTCTAAATCTCACAATTGCTATCTAACCCTAAAACATGCGCCGCTCTGCCCATCCCCATCCAGCCGGCAATACAATATGTTAGATCAGTGATCTCTGCATCTGAGAATACGCTTTTTACCTCAGCCCAAAATTCTTCATCTTTTGATAATTGCTTAGGATTCTCTCCCATTGCATTAGCGAATTTAACTGCGATTAATTCTTTTTCTGTTAGATCCTCTAAATTATTATCAAGAAGCTTTGAATAAAATTCTTCATCTGGCGCTTCTCCATTATTGATGACTCCTTCGGATATCCCCATCTGATGAACATCTCTTTTTGATTGCCAATTCATACATACTTTGCATCCATTGATCATTGCAGTAGCTATTCGAGCAGCTTCAAAAACTCTCAATGGCAGTTTGCTGTGTTCATAAATCGAGTAAGCAAAGGCATTGCCTGCTCCTGAAATCTCTTTTGCATAAAGATCCCCAGGACCTGTCATCAATCCATTATTTGTTTGATTTATCTCTATTCTCATTTTTACCTCTGATTGAAAATTTAAAAGTTATCTAAAATTTATAACAGATAAAACATGAAACTCAAAAATATTTAGTTGGCATAACAATTGCATATATATTAGTGTGCGCTAAGTATTTGTTCTTCCCCCAAAATAAAGTTGAATGAAAATTCATCTATATGCTTAGCGTACTTCACCCCTAAAAAAGTAAAAATTTTTTTTATAGGTCTTTTAATTTTATTAAAAATTAAATTCTGCTGTTAAGTTTATCAATCGTCCCCTGGGATCATGCACTCTAGTATCAAAACTAAAATCAGGAGCATCATATAGCAAAGGTGCTTCCTTATTAAAAGCATTCATGACTCCTAGAGCAATCTCTAAGTCACCAAAAGATAGTTGAATAGATCTTGTTATTGAAAAATCATGGACTAAAAATGATTTTATGTGGTTTGTATATCCAAGCATTTTGGCGGATGCGGGGATCTGGCGCTCATTAGAATATCCATCTACATACCTTGTATTAATACCGACCACCAAATCATTTATTGTTAAACTCAAGAAAGTATTCAATCTTAATTTAGGTAAAGAATGAGTGTGAGTATCATAGTTGAACTTACCCACTCTATTAACCATTACTGAATCCTCTTCGATACCTTCTTTATTATTTTTAGGTGTTAAAAATTCGGATAATTGGGTTGCTTTAACTGAGTAATTAAAATCTCCGTATTGTGTGGCTCTAAAAAAATTTAATTCTATGTCTATACCATTTACTTCGGTTTTTTCCTCATTGAAATATGAGGTGCTAACCGCAATTAATTCTCCAAATTGATTTCTTGTGATGCTTGCTGCGTAGGGATTGGTATTTAGTAAAACTTGAGGGCTTTCTACCTCAATTCGATCCTGATAATCAATCGACCAATAATCTAAAGTTAAATCAAAGGCATCGGTAATATTCCATATAAACCCAAAACTAATATTTTCTGAAGTAGCAGGCTTCAGATTTGGGTTTCCTAAAAGTGCTAAACGGACAAATGGTGAATCATTAATATCTCTTATACTTCCAAGCTGTATCTCAGATGAGAACATTTGCGCCATCGAAGGCGCAGTAAAGGAGGTGCCGACAGAACCCCTTAATAAAAATTCTTCTGAAGCGAAATACTTAAATGAGAGTTTTGAATCAAATGAAGACTTATTATCCAGTCTTTCATAGCGACCAGATAAAATTAAATCTAAGGTATCTCCAAAATTTTTGTTAGTTTCAAAGAAAACAGCTCGTTTATTCCTGCTGGTATTAACATTTTTTCCACCACCCAAAAATAACAAATCAGCACCTTTGGTAAGCTTTCCATCAATATCAAATGTTGCTCTGCTCGTCTCAGAATAATGGATGTCTAAATCCTCTGAATTTAATTGAAAACCAAGAGCAAAGTTTATCTCCTTACTTTCACCGATTAAGATCCCATCTAAAGATATAAGACTTCCTGTCTTAATAGATGTCTCCGAACCTTTTATATAATTAATTAAAGTAGCTGAATTTTCTAAAGGTAAGAATATATTCCATTGCTCATTACCATTTGGACCACCTTGTCCTAAAATTGCAGCCTCAAATCTTGATTCAATGGTATCTGGTCTATTGTGTTTATTCTCATGTTCGCTTGCAGTCAGGGAAAGTTCGAAATTTAAATTTTGAGAAATATCAAATACTAAGCTAGTGCTTAAATGGTATTGCGAGATTGCTTTCGGAGAATTCGGCGATGGAAATGCGGAGCCTAGAGGTCTGCCGTACCAAATAACTGGGACATTGAATGGGCTGCCTCCCTGGCCTGGTAAAATTTTCTTAGATAAATATGAAAGAGCTGGATAGGATGGAGACTGCGGATTGTCATTTACATCGATTTCAGCTATGAGTAAAGTCATTGAATAATTAATCTTGGAGCTCGATCTTGCAAAATGAAGATACCCTTTTTGATGATCTTCATCATTAACTATATTGAACCTTTCAGCATATAAAAATTTACATCTTGATCCAGCTAACACCCCTCCATTTTGAACACAATTTGGGTCAGGGACTGTTTGATTTTTGCTATAGCTTCCTGCATATAGCCCAGAGAGAACCAAATCTGCTTCAGTTACTTTAAAGCTGTTCCCAAGACCACTTAAGCCTAGTTCAGCAAACCTAGGAATTCTTGAGGCATTTAAAGGAGATTTATTTAAAGAGCTTAATGCAAATACATAGTTTCCTCCAAAAACCTCGCCTCCAAAAAGCGCGCCTATAGAATTATCTCTTTGGTCATAGTTACTAGTCTTTTGACTACCAAGCGTTAGCCGAATGCCATCAAATTGTTGGTATGTTTGAAAATTAATGACCCCTGCTACAGCATCAGAACCATAGAGTGAAGTAGCTCCATCTTTAAGAATTTCAATTCTGTGAAGAGCTATTTCAGGAATAATATTTATATCAATATAGCCTTCACCTTCATCAGAGGGTGTCCCAGAATAGGTCTGACGTTTTTTATTAATCAATACAAGGGTTGATGCATGATCCATTCCACGTAAAGTGATGTTTGCCATTCCCTGATCCACTCCATCCAAAGCATTAGTTTGAAAGTTAGAACCTGAAGCAATACTAAGATATTTGCTTAGCTCAGCCACATTAGATACTCTCAAATTCTTAAACTCTTCAGCTGAAATAACATCTACAGGCGAGGCATTCAATTCACTAGATTCTAAATACGATGCAACTGAAATGATCTCCTCAGTTTCTTGAGCAAAAATTAAATTAATTGCAAAAGAAAAAATGAAGAATGTATGTAAAATTCTAGAGTTCATGTAGCGGATAATTAATAATTTTTTAAAGATTATACGTATTTTAAAAATAAAAAAACCGGAAACTATTACCAAATAGTTTCCGGTTTTCTAAACCTATTTTGATGAAATAATTAAAATGTCAGATTAAACCTAATACCATAATTTTTTCCAGGCAAAGGAACCTGAGTTTTTACATATGATGAATGATTTCTAGCAATTTCATCAAGCAAGTTATTTCCAAAGAATGAAACAGTTAAGTCTCCCTGATCACCTAGATCAAAACTTCGCGATAATTTGGCATTCAACATTTGATAACCATCTGTATTAGTCTCAGCAATACCTATATCATTTTGTTTTTCAACATCTTTAAACATCAATCCTAAAATTAGATCATCTTGTGAATATTTCAATTTCAAGATATTGCGAGCTGGGTTTAATCTTGGAATATTTCCGCCATTCGAAAACTCTCCAGAAATTTCATCTCTTCCAAATGACAGAGTTAACTCGCCAGAACCTAAGTCCATAGTGTTACCAAATTCAATCTCATATCCATCTAATTCTGCGTCTTGTTGAAGATAGTTAGCAAGAATTAAGCCTCCATGATCATCGTGACCCTCTTCGTGCTCTTCATCATGCTCTTCATGCTCTTCATCGGTTTCATCTTGAAGATAGATATAGTTATCAACATCATTCATAAATATCGTAGCTTTAGCAAAAAAGCTACCATTTTTCATGTTTAGTGTTAAATCTATATTGTTAGATGTTTCTGAGTTTAGATTTACATTCCCAACCTCAAATCTGGCAGTTGCTAAATGCGCTCCATTCATGAACATTTCAGTGGTTGAAGGCGCTCTTTCTACGGAAGAAAATCCAAAGTCAACGCTGAGAAAATCGTTAAGTTCTCTTCCAATATTTAAAGCAATACTAGAATTCTTAAAAGACTGATCGTAATAAGCAACTTCATTTTCTTCATGCTCATCATGGTCTTCCTCTTCGTGATCCTCATCTTCATCATGATGCTCTTCTTCATGCGCAGATACCACTGACCCTTCATTATCAATCATGTCATATCTCATACCAAAATCTAAATCGAAAGAATCGAAACTTCGGCTCAAATAGTACCCAAATGTAAGCTCATCCCTTGATGCAGGAGTCATAAATGCCTCTGCCCCAATCACTGAGGTATCCTCATTAACAAAGTTCACAGCAAATTTTTGAGAGACTGTAGAGTTTGAAAGATCAAAAATAGCCCCTGCCTCTATCGCATCATTTGTAAATGTGGTTGGTCCTTCAGAATGGCCTCCGTGCTCATCATGATCTTCTTCATGTTCTTCTTCATGCTCTTCTTCTTCATGCTCTTCTTCAGCATGTTGTTCAGTGAAGGAGTAATCCGAATCTCGCATAAAAAAATCAACTTTATTCACAAAGTTTCCAGCAATATTAAAAGATCCTCTAATATCAAACTTTTCAGAATCTGTTGTGCTAAATATTCTTTCGCCTTCATGCTCATCATGCCCTTCTTCTTCGTCACCGTGCTCATCGCCATGATCACCATGCCCCTCACCGTGATATGGGATTCCATACATGCTCTCAATAGATGCTAATGAAACGCCAAGATAGCCCCAATCGCCTGTGGATGATGCTCCAAATTTAAATGACTCTGACTCAAAATCGGAATTAGCTAAGAAACCTAAGTTTTCTTCATGCTCTTCTTCTTCATGGTCTTCTTCTTCATGGTCTTCTTCATGGTCTTCATCTTCATCATGATGCTCTTCTTCCATATGAACAATTGCGCCGTTAGGAACATCAAAATTTCCTAGGGAAGTATTTTTATAAGCAAGGCTAATATTTATGTCACCGCCAACATTATCTTGATAAAAAAAGCTTTGACTTTCGCCATCATTAACTGACTGAGATTCAGCCCCGACTTTAAATAATCGGTCTACATCTTTCATGGCTATAGAATTATCAACAATGTTAACGATGCCGCCAACTGTCCCGTTCGTATAGAGCAAAGAAGAAGGCCCTCTAACAAGCTCTACTTGCTGAACATTGCTCATATCAACATCGTTAAGATGGTCAGCCCCAAGACCTGAAACATCACGATTAACCATGCCATTATCTAGCACTTTAACTCTTGTGCCTGACATCCCTCTGATTATTGGCTGACCGACTGCAGAGCCATAATCTGCTGAAGAAACACCCAACAAATCATCTAGGGTTTCGCCTAGACTTTGAGTTGCTTCAGTTGCAATATCATCGCCACTTAAAATATGAATTGGATCAGCCAATTCGCTAGCAGCTTTATCAATGAAAGCTGAACTTACAATTACTTCATCTATCTCGTCAGCAAACAATGCATTGATTGAAAAAGTAACTAACAGTACGAATGTGAATTTATTAATTTTCATAAGACCTCCGGTAAAAAATTAGAAATAAAAAATTTAAATTCTAATTTTTGGAGGTGCTTGAGAATTGAAAGGTTTATCTTGTTGTAGAGGAAAATTTTGGGGAAGATTTTGATCTACAGGTTGAGAAAAAATTTCTTCTGGGATAAAAACAAAAACATCGATTTCTGATGAAATCTCATTATGACAAGTTTGACACTCTAATTGAGGTCCCTCAGTTATAAGAGATTCTTCAATGTGCGCAAATGAATGCAGTGATATACTTGCAAGAAAAAATAACCCAATAAATGAGATTGTTTTGCTCTTAATACCAAAATTCATACTGCGATGTTATAACATCTCATTAAAATTACAATAGCCAATAAAGTTTGATGTATAAAGAAGCAATCCAAGATGCAATATCAATGCATGAACTTCCATCAAAATGGCGCTCCGATATTTTGAAAGAAGCTGAACAAGTAGCTAGCAAAAAGAAAACAGCCCAATATAGAAAAGATTTAAGAAAGCTTCCCTTTGCTACCATTGATGGAGAAGATGCCAAAGATTTTGATGATGCTATTTATTGTACAAAAGATAACAATGGCTATAAGCTTTTTGTGGCTATTGCAGATGTATCTTTTTATGTTAAACCTAACTCAAAATTAGACATAGAAGCAAAGAAGCGAGGCACTTCCATATACTTTCCAGCAAAAGTCATCCCGATGCTTCCAGAAAATCTATCAAATGGGATTTGTTCTCTTCAACCCAATGAAGATAGATGCTCAATTATCTGTGAAATGTCAATTGATTTAGATGGTAAAAGAAAGAAATATAAGTTTTACAGCGCTCTAATTAATTCAAAAGCTAGGTTAACTTACAATCAAGTTGAAAAGCATCTAAAAAAATTATCTATTATCAAACAAATAGCAGTTAAAGATTCAATTAAGAATCTTCAAAATCTTACAAATTTAAGATTAAATCTTCGTAATAAAAGAAAAGCATTAAAAATTAACCCCAAAGAAGCAATTATAGAATTAAATAGAAGTAAAAAAGTAATAAATCTAGAGATCAAAAAATCCCTTTTTGCCCATAAACTTGTAGAAGAATCTATGCTTCTTGCCAATGAGTCTGCTGCAGAATTTATGCATGATCGTATAGATCTTGGGGTTTATAGAATCCATGAAGATCCAGATCCTAGTAAACTCGAGGTATTAAGAAAACATTTCAATATTCCAACTAAAATTGTAAAAAAAATGTCGCCTTTAGAAATAATCGATTCATGTCTTAGGATAGCTCGTAAAAAAAATGATGACTTAAGCCAAGTCTTAATACTTCAAACTCTAGCAAGAGCGGAATATTCAACAAATAATTTAGGGCATTTTGGGTTGCAATTAAAGCAATATTCACATTTCACTTCACCGATTAGAAGATATCCTGATTTGCTGGTGCATAGATTAATCAGTTCCTCACTCAGGCATAAGAAACCTGAAACTAGGCAAAATGAACTTCAAGAAGAATGTGAAAAATCTTCTTTGCTGGAAAGACGAGCAGAAAAAGCATCTAGACAAGTTGAGCAAGTATTAATTTGCTCCTACTTAAAAACAAAAGTAGGCTCGACAATGAATGGTGTCATTACTGGAGTGACAGACTTTGGTTTATTCGTTAATTTAGAGTCCTGTTTCATATCAGGTCTATTACATGTATCTGATTTACCAAACGATCGTTATCAATTTTTACAGGATCAAAATGCGCTAAAAGGAACTAGACGCGGCACTGTTTACAAACTTGGACAAGAAATAAAAGTTAAGATTGCATCTATCTTTCCTCTTGAAAGGAAAATCAATCTAATGATTTCAAATGGAAAATAGAGATTTCAAAAACCTTCGTGTGGGCTTTCATAGTATTCAAATGTTGTTGAAGCTTTCTCCAGAAAAGATAGAAAAGATCTTCGTGCCAAACAATCGAAATGATGACAGAGCTCTTAATTTAATTGCAACAGCAGAAAAACTGTCGATTCCTATAGAAAGGAAGAAGAGTTTAACTCAACACCCTGAAGCTATACTTAAAAATGAAGAAAGCCTTGGACTAAGTGACCTTAAACAGTATGAAGAAAATATCCAACATGAAAATCCTACATTCTTAGTTATTGATAATGTTATTGATCCCAGGAATCTTGGAGCATGTATAAGGTCTGCAGCAGCAAGCAATATTGCAGGAGTAATTATCAATAAACACCACTGCTCCCCCATCACTCCGCTAGTAAGACAAGTTTCTGCAGGCGGGGCTGAAGCAACGAAGATATTTACAGTAACAAATCTAATCAATTGCTTAAAACACTTTGAAAAACTAGGCTATTTAATCCTTGGTACTAGTGAGCACGCTAACTCTATATATACTGCATTAGATCTAAATAAACCTATTCTTGCAATTATAGGCTCTGAAGAAGAAGGGATCAGAGAGAAAACTTTAGAAAAATGTTCTCAAGTCTGCAACTTGTCAAATAATGAAACAATAAATAGCCTTAATGTTTCAGTTGCTGCTGGCGTGCTACTTTTTGAGATAGCTAGGCAGAAGTTAGAATAAAATTCATTTACAATTACCTAACTAAGTACAATCTTTGAATTAATTAAATGCTTAACCAAAGAACCATAAAAAACCCTATCAAGGCTGTTGGAGTTGGTCTGCACAGCGGCAAAGATATGACATTGGAGCTTTTGCCTGCCGCAATTGATGCCGGTATTACTTTTGTTAGAACAGATTTAGATCCTGAGGTTAGTATTCCAGCAATCTTTGAAAATGTTGGAGATACGACTTTATCAACTGCTCTATTTAAAGAAGGTTATAAGATTGGAACAATTGAGCATTTGCTCTCGGCCATTGCAGGCTTAGGAATCGATAATTGTATTATAAATGTTGATGGTCCAGAGATTCCCATTATGGATGGAAGTGCTAGTCCATTTGTGTTTCTAATTCAATCAGCTGGATTAGAGATACAAGATAAATTAAAAAAATTTATCAAAGTAAAAAAAGAAGTCAGAGTTGAGCGCGGAGATACATATGCAGCTATTAAACCCTTTGATGGTTTCAAAGTCTCATTCGAGATTGACTTTGACGATCCAACCATTCAGAAGCATTCACAAAAATCATCTATTGATTTTTCATCCACCTCATTTGTTAAAGAAGTTTGCAGGGCAAGAACTTTTGGATCGGTAAAAGACAAGGATGCTCTTCAATCTCAAGGATTGGCACTAGGGGCGAGTCCTAATAATGCAATTGTTCTTGGAGAAGATGGCATCCTCAATGAAGAAGGTCTCAGATTTGATGATGAATTTGTCAAGCATAAAATGCTTGATGCTATTGGTGATCTATACCTGCTTGGACATAATCTCATTGGTCAGTTCTCAGGGTATAAATCTGGTCATTCACTCAACAATGAATTATTGAGAAAAATATTAGCATCTGAAGACGCCTGGGAGGTAGTCACATTTGAAGATTCCTCAATTGCCCCCATATCATATGCAAGAGCTCCATTTGGAGATGCTATATAGCTCTAAGTAGAAAAAAATAATTATTAGCGATTAAATTAATGTCATTTCTAACCAAAATATTTGGAAGCAGCAATCAGCGTTCGTTAAAAAGAATGCAAGTATTTGTAGATGAAATTAATAAACTTGAATCTGATTATCAACAACTAAGCAATGAAGAGCTAGCTAATCATAGAGAAAAATTAAATGCCTCCTCTAAGAATAAGGATTTTAATTTGTTGGCTCATGCTTTTGCAGCAACCAGAGAAGCAAGCGTCAGAACAATTGGTCTAAGACACTTTGATTGCCAATTGCTTGGAGGGATAGCTCTATCTGAAGGAAATATTTCTGAAATGAAAACCGGAGAAGGAAAAACTTTAGTAGCAACTTTGCCAGCTTATCTAAATGCTATCCAAAATAATAAAGTCATACTAGTGACCGTAAATGATTATCTAGCGCAAAGAGACGCTAATTGGATGAAGCCTATTTACGAAGCTCTTGGATTAAAAGTTGGGGTTATTTATTCGAATCAATCATTTGAAGAAAAGAAAGCTGCGTATCAAAGTGACATTATTTATGCCACTAATGGAGAACTTGGTTTTGATTATTTAAGAGATAATATGGCGCTTCGAGCTGAAGATAAAGTTCAGTGCTCTTTAGATTTTGCAATTGTTGATGAGGTCGATTCAATTCTTATTGATGAAGCCCGCACTCCCTTAATTATTTCAGGCCCCTCAAATGAAAGTGCAGACTACTATGTTCAAATAAAAAAGATTGTTCCTAATTTAAAAGAACAATTAAGAGAGGGAACAGAAGACGAGCCTTTGGAAGAGGCAGAGAAGGGTCATTTTATTATTGATGAAAAAAACAGATCCATAGAACTAACTGATGATGGATATATGGTTGTTGAGGGATATCTTGAAGAACTGGGTTTGCTTCAATCTGAAGATAGTTTGTATTCTGTTAGCAATTTAAAAATCATGCGTTATGTCAATGCAACTTTAAAAGCACAATTTTTGTTCCAAAAAAATATTCATTATCTAGTGAGAGGCCAAGAAGTCCTTTTGATTGATGAGCACACTGGTAGAACGATGCCAGGTAGGAGAATGAGCGAAGGGATTCACCAAGCGTTAGAATGCAAAGAGAATGTTGCAATCCAAAGAGAATCACAAACTCTTGCATCTACAACCTATCAAAACTTCTTTAGACTTTTTACTAAGCTTTCAGGGATGACAGGTACCGCTGATACCGAAGCAGCAGAATTTGCTGAAATATATGGGTTAAATGTTTCAATCATTCCTACAAATATGCCAATGGCTAGAGAAGATAACGATGACTTAGTGTTTCTTACTAAAGAAGCTAAATTTAAAGCCCTAATTCAAGAGATAGAAATGTTGCGTAAGAAAGATGCGCCCATCTTGGTCGGAACAGCTTCTGTAGAATCTTCTGAAGTAGTCTCTGCCCTATTAAATAAAAAAAATATTTCTCATCAAGTTCTAAATGCAAAACAGCATGAAAAAGAAGCCGAAATTATCGCAAATGCTGGACGCCCTGGAGTAGTAACTATTGCAACAAATATGGCAGGAAGAGGAACTGATATAGTGCTTGGCGGTAAAGAGAATGTTGGTGATGGCGAATGGGAAAAAAGACATCAAATAGTTTTAGAAGCAGGCGGTCTACATATTTTAGGAACAGAGAGACATGAGTCACGAAGAATTGATAATCAACTACGAGGTAGATCCGGGCGGCAGGGAGACCCAGGTTATTCAAAATTCTTTTTATCTCTAGAAGATGATCTATTAAGATTATTTATATCTGATAGTCGGAGAGCTCTATTTGAAAGAATTGGAATGGGTGACGATCACATTGAACATAAGATGCTTTCTAGAGGCATAGAAAATGCACAAAGAAGGATAGAAAGTAGGAACTTTGATATTAGAAAAAATCTTCTAGAATATGATGATGTTGCGAATGATCAAAGGCAAGCAATTTACTCTTTAAGAAATCAACTTATAAATGAAGACAATATTTCTGAAGCTATAAGCGAGTTAATCAATGAAGAGATGTGTGCGATCTCTAATGATTTTGTTCCATTGGATTCAGTTGAAAGTCAATGGAGGTTAGAAGATTTAGATAAATATCTTCAAGAGCATTATCTAATTGAAGAAAATATTTCTATACAGGTTAAAAATGATAAAAAGTTAACCCCCAACACAATAGCAAATCTAGTTGCTGAACGCGCCGCACATAAATACAAAGAAAAATACATAACCATTCAAGATAATGTTTCTCAACTTGAAAAGCAGGTAATGTTACAAATCTTAGATGTCCATTGGAAGGATCATTTGGCTGAAATGGATCACTTAAGACAAAGTGTTGGGTTGAGAGCATATGCCCAAAAAAACCCTAAAAATGAATATAAGCGCGAAGCATTTGAAATGTTTGAGTTGATGTTAAATGAGACCAATACTGATGCAATTAAAGTTCTTTTCAGACTTGAATTAGCAAGCGAGGAAGAAATTCAAGAACTCGAAGAAAGGTCTCGTGAAGCTCAAAAGAATAGAGAGATCAAACTTCAACAAGAACAACTTCAACCAGTAATAGGAAGTGACAATAAATCTAATCCTGAGCAATTAGCTCAAGTTGAACCTATTAAAAGAACGGAGCCAAAACTTGGAAGAAATGATCCATGCCATTGCGGTTCTGGTAAAAAATTCAAACAATGTCACGGAAAAAATTAAATTAATTTATAACTTCAATTAAGCTAACTAATCTTCATAAAAATCTTCAGACTCAATCGGTCTGCTAATTAACTTTTCCTCATTGGCCCAAGCACCTAAATCAATTAATTTACATTTTTCTGAACAAAAAGGACGGTAAATATTAAGCACGCTTAAATCAGCTTGTTTTTGACATTGGGGACAATCTTTTTCCATTATTTACAGAGTCCTAAATAAAATTTGTGCATTTCTAAGGACCTAGATTTTAAATTTTCTAGAGAATCATTATTAGATATAACATCATTAGCGATGCTTAATCTCTCTTCTCTGTTGCATTGAGAATCAATAATTTTTTGTATCAACTCCTGTGAGCTGTTATCTCTTGAAGTGGCTCGTTCAACTTGCAATTCTGGATCACAATCAATAACTAAAATCCTGTCATAAGCACTCATACTTTTAGTCTCAAAAATCAACGGTACTACGACAATTGAATATGGAGACTGAGCAGCCTCTATTCTTTTGATCATTAACTCTCTTACTAAAGGATGTGTAATGGATTCTAAAACCCTTTTCTTCTCATTATTATTGAATACTTCTCTTCGTAATTTTTCTCTATCGATTGAACCGTCTCCTCCAATAACTTCTGAACCAAAATAATCTAATACTTTTTCAAATCCTATAGTTTCTTTTTCAATTACCTCTCTAGCAAGATCATCAGCATCTATTACAGTTATCCCTTCATTTTGAAAAAAATTTGCTGCTGCTGACTTACCAGAGCCTATACCACCAGTAAGGCCAATAATCATTCGTGAGGTTTCGTATTAATAGAACTTGGCACATTATGCTCCCATGAGCTTTCCTCGATTCTAGAGGAAATCAACCATTTACCATTTATTTTTTTATAAGTATCTCGATACCACATCCCTAAAAAGAATACCTTCTTATCTTGAGTTTGCATCGGATTAAAACACATTACTTTTCCAGTAGCTTCATTACCATCTAAAGTAAGAGAAATATTCGAAATTAAATGTTGATAATTAGGGAAATGATCTAATGCTGTTTCTAAATAATGAACAATTTCTTGAAGATTTCCTGCTATCCCCCCAACTGCGGTGTAATCAATGTGAGCATCTTTGGTAAATAAATTATAAAACTCTTTAAAATTTTTAGTATCAACAGCTGTTGCATAATCAGTAACTAATTTCTCAAGCTCCATTCGATCAGAAATTTCGGTAATATCCATTTATTTATTTTAATACAAAAAAAAGGCTCTCAGATGAATCTGGGAGCCTTTAAAAGAAAAAAGCCTGACGATTACCTACTCTCACACAAGGAGACCTTGCACTACCATTGGCGTTAGTCCGTTTCACTACTGAGTTCGAGATGGGATCAGGTGGTACCAAACTGCTATTGTCATCAGGCAAACTGGTATG
>MDSZ01057078.1_pt1 | contig 14775 bp, 2 predicted proteins | sample 811201 | NCBI WGS metagenome assembly MDSZ01 (sample SAMN05326647, study PRJNA326480) | marine metagenome | isolation source: seawater | place: Indian Ocean: North | collected 2010
GATGATACAAATACATTCATCGATTCCTCGTGCGATGCAAGGGCCCCCAATGCCGGAGAGTTTAAATTGTGAACTTCGCCTACCGTTCCAATTGGCATCCGCTTGTCTCCATCCACGGTTGGAGACGTGCATCCATACTGCTTGCAATCAGGTGTCGGAATTCCTGCGCCTAGCGTGTAAATTACACGCAAAGGTTTTTTGGGGTTACAACGAGCACGCCCAAGCAAGCCTTTAAAAACATTATTACTCATACCAGAGGCGACGTTTACCATCAGTGAGGCAATCATGTTTAGTCCTGGATATTTTGGGTCCCCAACATGGCAACCGACGCGCTGGGTCATGAGCCCGCCGTTTGATGTCCCTCCTACAACAACTTTCTCGATGCTTGGAACGGATTCCTCAGCTACTAGCGTCTCAATAATATGGTTTATAAAACCTACATCGTCTCGATATTGAAGCGGATCCTCTGGGTTGTTATTCTCTTTTCTGCCTACACCCCACCCTGGAGAAGGCGAACGTCCATCCTCCCAGTGATAAGTTCTTCCTAGCAACAGCTCTTTGACGAGAGGTGAGGGGGGTAACGATGTGTCGCTACCCCTGTCGACCAAGCCGGTTGGGTATACAACCACAAAACCTGTAGGTGCATGAGTGTTTTTTTCGTCTGGCTTGCAAGCATTGCCATGCGCATCCTTGTACCCATTTTCCTTCCTTGAATCATACCAATATTTACAAGACGCAGTGTTCTTTTTCCATGTTTCTTGCTGTCCTGAAGCATACTTATCCAGACGATAGTTACTCAGCGCCACCACTACATTCACATTCCCCCCATGGAGATAAATAGCAAGAGGTACACTTTTATTTTTGATTCCTTTTGCGACAAATACATGAAAGAAGCGACTGTAAACGTTTCCTTTGAAGCGCTCTTCTGACTTATACATGTAAACGGTACCACTTTTGGCCGATGGCCATTTCTCATCACACTCTGCTTTCGTTCTGTATATGCACTTGGCGATACTTTTGCACTGTAGTACGAATCCATCTTCTTTTCCCACTACATTGAGTAATTGAAGCCATGCAAGCACAAATACGAATTTTATTGCATGAACCAACATTTTTTGTATCCCCTGCCGAGTCGGGTAAACGTTTGCATTGGTGGTCTAAGATGTGTATGCAAGCTGCTAAGAAATGTAAATTATTCTGTGACCGGCGATAGTGTATTGCTAGTGCTAGCAGATAGCAATTAATATATTATTATGATTATGATGATGATGTTTGTTGTGATAATAGGAGTATAAAAAACACTCTTAAGTCTCTTTTCATTAATACTACCTAGAATTATAGCAGGCGAATTCGAAAATGGAGACGTCGCCTATTATGAGTATACGAAAACACTATTTTTACCTTAAATAAAATGTATTGAATATTTTTTTTATGAGATTGATCCTCGAACCCCTCAGCAGCCCCAAGTGCAAATGCACCATCTTCAAGGATCGATAAAAAAAAAAGTAGTCCAGAAAACCATATTTTTTTTTCGCCATATCGCTTTCATTTGCCTTTAATTTTGTGATTCCAGTGTCGGGATACGTGCCCCATCGTTCTTTCATCTCGAAACTCGTGCATGAATACTAGTCGCTTTTATTGAACTTTAGACTAGACTTTTTAATAGGTCTCGAAATCAAGTTCGACGTTCGCCACAGAAATGCTCAAAACCAAATGATCCTACCAGGAGTGTCTCATTATATTCCATTTGTCCCTTCTCTGTTATTGTGTGTATCAAATGAGCTGCCTAAAATGCAGTGCTCGAGATTGTATCATTGTGAAAAATGAACATTTAGATGTGTCAAAATAGCGTGAATCTTGCTCCATCTATACTGCAGTCAGAGCCAAAATTCAATTTCGACGTGCATTCTATGATTTCATTTGAACTTCATATACATGCTTGTGTTTTTTTATGAGAGGGTCTAATTTATAGGCTGTAATTCTTTCTATACATCTCTCTCGTTTTCCTCCTTCACAAGTGGATTTGCATTAGCCGGAACATCCTCTGTTTGCGACCTTGTCCTATTTCTAACACTTTCGACTATTTTTCTAAGACACTCCTTCAACAAAACACATGCTCTCTTACTTTTCGCAGCCAAAAATATACATAAACGTCTTGTTTTTCCTCCAAGCCATACACAGCCACGCCTTGATTTTCCTGCAAAGCGTACGGCAAACAATTTCGTCCATCTGCAACCATTCTTTATGCCTGCACCAGCACTCCTGCAGCATCGCCTAGTACCATGAACAGCCCACTTCAAACCATTACAAAACTTTGTAGAGCACAATTTGATTTTACGCTTTGATACTCCTTTACCACGTTTGACTCCTATGCTTGTAGCAGAACTTACTCTCTTTAGCGCAATCAAACTAGAACTACCAACTTTTCGAAGGCGATGTCCAGCTTTTTTCATTTGCCAGCCTAATTTTCCACGAAAGCTGGAGTAGTTCTCTTTTTCATTTTCAAGTTGCTGAGCTTCTTCTGAGAACTTCTTGGTATGCTGCTCACTCAGTCTTCTAAATTTGTCACGGTGTTTCTTTCGCATGTCATCAATTTGTTTTGACTCCACTTTCTCTTCCTTGAAGTTTTCCTCTCGAAGCCTCTTTATAGTTTCATTTGCCTCCTTGCGTTCCTCTTCCTCTTCACGTTTATTTTCAATTTGTACCGCATTCCATGCGGCCTCGCATTCTTTATGCAATCTCTCTTCTTCCAGGGCCTCCATTTTAAGTCTCTCTTGTTCCTGTAATTGCCTCGCAATTTCATCTGATCTTTTCTTGCTATCAAGAGTTTCGTTACTGCTTTCTAAATGCTGAAGACGTAGTGCCTCCTGTTCTTGCCGCAAACGCTCTTCATTGAGCCTCGCGATTTCTGCTTTTCGTATACGCTCTTCTTCTAATGCCTTCAGCCGCATTGCCTCTGCTTCTCTCGCTGCTATTGCTTCGGCTTCTTCTCTACGCTTTCGTTGTTCTTCTTCCAACTCCTTTCGTCTTCTTTCTGCTTCTTCTGCATTCGCATTTGCTGTATCCTCCGCTAGTCTTCTCTCTTCCTCGATTCGTCGCAATCGTTCTGCCTCCGCTTCAGCTTTTCGCCTCTCCTCGAGTCTCTTTCGTTCTATTTCAAGGGATCTCTTCCTTTCTGCGGCAGCTTCCCGTGCTTCTCTCGCTCGCTTTTCCTCTGCCGCCTTTCTTGCCGCTTCAATTTGCCGCAGTTTTTCAAGTTGTTTCATCTTCTCGAGCCTTTCTAACTCTAATTTTCGAGCTTCTTCCCTTTTCCTTGCCTCTTCGGCCTCGCGCTCGCGTTTTACGCGCGCAGCCTGCTCCAATGCCTTTCTCTCTCGTTCTTCTCGTCTTCGTCGCTCAGCCTCGCGCCGTCTACTAGCCTCAATTCGTCTTGCGTTCTCTTGTCGCTTTTTGTTGCGTTCTTCAGCCGTTTCATCGCTTTCATGATTGTCATTATTTGTTACGATATTGGATAGTCGATCTTGAGCGGAATCATTTTCATGCTCATCCACGGCTAGAAGAGCGCTAAATTCATCATAATCAATGCTTCCATCACCGTCTCGATCACAAATTTTTACAAGCTTACGTATTAAATCGACGGATGCTTCGGGTACTAAGCTGGACAGCTTGGATATAATTTCATGCTCAGATAAAAACCCATCACCATCAATATCCATATCGTTACATGCGTTAACCAGTGAAATTCCCTGGTCGTGCAATGCTGTAGATAATGTATTGATAAAAACCAAAAGCTCAGTAAACTCTTTATCATTATCAAGTTCAAATACTCGCCCAACAGGCGTGCCCACCCACGAAGAGCGATCGCGGCGTCGTGACAAAAGTGTAGCATCGAACAATGATTGTCTTTCTACCTTTGATTGATTCTTAAAAGTGCTCAATAAATGTCTCACCTCATCATTATCGAAAAACATTTTGTTGTCCCAAAAATGAAAAGCGACTAATCTTTTCTTTCGCTCCTCATTAGGATCATCAGAGGGAAAATTCTCCGAATAGTCGAACCTTCTATCTGATTCCATCCCATGTAGAGCAATCGGAGGTAGGGCTCGCAATAGCTGAGACCCGCTATGCAAAAAGCGTCTAATAGACTCTGCTTCACCTAGCGAAATAGCAACATAATGGGATTTGCTATCGACTTTCCACTCCAACACAATGGAAACATTTCGGATTCGCACCAGCTGTGATTTATCAAATTTTTTATCCAAATAATTCGAAGAAAGGTACATTTCTTTTGGGTAGTCTAGCGGTTGGACCGCTGGAACAGTTCGCTTTGCGTTCTTGCCCGGCGGTTTGTAAGATACAGGATCCGGACGTGGCGAAAAGGTATGCAATCGATAGAAGGGGCCATTAGACTCTTCATCATGTTGATTTTCTCCTAATATCTTGAGAGACCACGGCACAACTATAGAGGAAGGATTCCCATAACTTATTTGGGCTTGCTGTTGCTGCTGACGCTGCTGCTCTTGTTCCTGCTCCCTCTCTTTTTCTCTTGTCATTTCCCCACCCAATTGTTTTCCAATTGATCCCCCTTCGCCATTTCCTTGAACCAAAGATTCTGCTTGGGCCTTTACAAAGTCAAGCATGTCAGTCTCGCCTTGGGATTTAATCATAGCTTGGTGCTTTCGGCGAATTTGTTCAAGACTATCCACGAAGGAGACGTTTTTCGGGACAGTATCGGGTATATCGAAAACGACAGTCTCACGAAGTACTGACAAAGCAGTACCAATATTTTTATCGCGAAACACTTGCAATTCATCTCCTTTTGGACGATTTTTTAATTCCTCTAATGAAGTTTGCATCAAGTTTAACATCGCATGCTTTCGTCCTACTGTAGCTGTATTTTGTGTACATAATTGCATGAATTGCATCTTTTCTTGTTTGATTCCGTTTATTTGGAGCCACGCACAAGCATCGACAACCATTGATCCGGATGACCGAGGTACAATATTGCGTATGATTTTCTTTACCTCTGGAATAATATATAAATGTATAGTCTGACCAGCTCCAATACCCCGCATTCTATATGCACCCTGAGCATAGTCTCTGAAAATCATGTCTTTTCCTAAAGTGAGCAAGGCAACCGCAGACAATGCTTGCTTAATGTCCATGCCAGTGGTATGCACTTGATCGTAAAATGTAAACCGTTTGCTCTTACTTATGCCACATTCGCTCAATGGAACAGGTTTTATAGCCCCACGTTTGTAAACCATTTTGCAGTCGTTTTCATCAAGGTAGACACAACCGTCCATATCGTTAAGACCATTTTTTATCAGGTACTCTGCCACTTCGAAGTTGCTTTTACCAGTAATAAGAGCCCCTGTATCAATCAAAGCATTGTATTTTGGCTTACCTGATGCTATTTGAGTCAAGAAATTGTCAATGTTCCACTCCGTTATATCTTTTGATAAGGGACTTTCCGATGTGATGGAAGGTACGCTCAAGGTTCGAACAACTTTTCCTTCACTACCTTTTTCGAATTGACAGGGCTGAATGTCGAGTGGCAGAAGATTTGACGGTGTTCCAGAAAAACCAAGTCGTCGACCAAACAATATATCACTTCCAAGTTCTTGCCCAGAAGAACCAATTTTTAGCGTTTGATTTTGCATGCATTTAGGGAAAACAAAAGTTTGCAAGTAATAAAATGTAGCTTCAGCCGAATTGCGTAGCAGTTCGAAACAAGCTTTTAACTGTTTTTTCTCACCAGGTTGTAGAAGATCTAAGCTCGGTACATTTCGTGCGGTATGGTTGCGTTTACAAGCATTCGCAACCCAATTTTCGAATAAGATAAAAGATGGTCTCGAGCCAAGTATCCCTGGCTCATGTTGGACCGCAAATTTCAATTGCAGAAGGATCCTCTTAATATCTTGCTCACGTAAACCTTCATAACGATATGCTAGCACGGTACTACCTATCAAGCAATCAGGTTGAGCAAACTCTGCAGCTCCTGATGGCACATCCTTACCCATAAATGGAACCGCACATAGCTGACGCGACAGGGGCTGCGCATTTTGCATGTTTTCTAAGTCTCTTTTAGTAAGAAGCCCAAAACTTATTCGATCGATCTTACCTAAAACATGAGGCAAAATGGACGATAGCCAATCGTGACCAAGATTTAACATTTGAAAACCTTCCTTTATACCTGCGGAATTTTTTTCAAAGCTATTATCTAATCGATTGCAAATGTCAGCACCGCATGATTGCCCGTGCATCAAGTATGCTCGAACATCTTCATCGCCATTTACGCTAAGGAGATGTTTCGATCTCATCCAAACAATTATCCACGTAGCAATATGCTCTTTCATATGCTTTTCGTAAAAATCCGTATCAATCAAAACCATATGAGGGACAGTCTGAATGCATTTCTTGGCAATCCCTTCGGCCACCTTCGACTTTAACTGTAGTAAACATTCGGGTGGAGTGTGCGTGTCTATTGTTGAAGGCGAAGACGCAGAAAATAAAAAGCCATCAATAATATGGATAGCTAAGTTCCAGCGATGCGGGCTCGGTTTTAATGGATATTTGGGTCCGATGGGAAAATTTAACTCTGACCGAAGTGGATGTAATAACATATCCACTTCGTCCATCAATAAGACACCTTCTCGGAACATATCCAAAATGGAAGCAAGCCCGTGTGCGGCGCGAGTTTCTTTGGCGTGTATGGCAGCCTTTTGTTTTATTCGGGCTCCCCTGTATGTTTTCTTATTGAATGCTAGAGCTGCAATACTTGTAGCATTGCTCAATACAAACTCACTACCATTGTTAAGTAGTTCAACATACCTATTTACAATAGACTTGATTGTGGCCGGTGTTGTACACACAATACCACCATTTTTGCGGGCTTCTACAAGTTTATTTCGAAGTACATTTACTGATTCAAAATTTGCAGGGAAACTGCGGCCAAAACTAAGTGTGTACACACGCTTTGGAATAACTTGTGCAAAACGATTCCACATAACAGATCGAGACATTTCCAATAAAGCATCTGGAACTACTTGAGTTACAAGTGAATTCCCATCAGCCATCAAAAGGGCCAGTAATGGGCCAATCACAGTTGTTTTCCCGGCGCCCATGATCATTTGATGCACCATTGAATGCGTCTGTAAACCCTGGGCATTGGTTCCACCATCTATGGCTCGCTTGACAAACGTATTTACTAGGTATACTTGACTTTTACGCAAGATTAAACCGAACAAATATTCAAAGACTAGGAACCTTGGATCAAACCGACCGCTTTCTTCTACGTAGTGCCTGGACATACACATTACGTTAGTTAGTGACGCAACTTCTTTAATCAAATTTTTAGGCGGTGCTTTTGAAGCGAGAGCACGTATCACACTATGTGCACAGTACATAGCCCAGTTTAGGTGTGAGATTCGGTTTGTTTTAAACGCAACGCCCGCCACACCAATCATAATATTTTCAATTTCTCTACTATTTAAAAATGGATTTCCCTGCAACAAATCATCTTTCGCTTTACTTGAAAGTAATACTGCAACTAGGTCTTCCCAGGAAAATGTTGGCTGCAAACCTGCGTATCGTTCAAGAGAAAAACAGTAGCGTTCAGAATGATGTGATTCGTTATCCAGATCAACTTTATTAACTATGGAAAGTAGATACTCAGAAGCCGCGTTTATGTCCCTTTCATCATCCTTTTTACATGATCGTAAAGTTTGCAATAGCTCTTCCAATCTAATCGTGGCACTCTCAGCAAAGTCTGGGCCATCACTTACATTTGTTGCTTGTTCGTACTCGGCTAAATCACTATCTGATATGCACTTCAGAACAAGCAGCTTTTTGTTATTTGTTTCATCAGCGAAAGCTTGCATATCCTTTGCAAGTCTATTGACAGTGTCTTCTCCAAACTTTGTTGCAACAATATCAGACCCTGATAAATCGAAAGGAAGCTTATTGGGAATCCTTGAAGATGGATCTATGGGTTTTTCATCAATATAGTCTTCTAAATGGGCAACTTTTTCCAACGGTTTTGCTTTAAATGCCTGGCAATCGGTAATATCTATATAAGTCTCGATAGATTTTAAAACCTTTAGCTGAAATTCGTTATTTGAATAATTCGTTATCCGAATGGACGATGGTTCCCACATCTTACAATCTAGCGTGTACACCTCCGCCAATTCTAGCTCACATCGTTTTGCCTCATTCTTTTTGTTCATAAAAGCAACATTTTGAAATTTCGGAATCAACTGAAAGTATGGAGAGTCCGGTCTGTAACAGGTAAATCTGGCAGCTAGAGGAAGTTTTAGATCGGGTTTATTTCTAATTGCCGAAATTTGGTCATTCAATACTGCAGCACGAAAGCCATTGGCCATTCCACCCCCAAACGAACTACTGGCAAAGGACCCATCGATATAGGAAAATGCCCGCGTTAACACTTCGGCAAAGTCTGCCGCCGCGTCAGGTGCAGATGCATTCAACGAAAAGTTGACGGAGCCTGTAAAAAGATGCACTAGAAAGTACATACTGTTTGCTTCTTGAATGCCATCCCATAACTCATCGAGAATATCGAATGCCTTAGGCCCATTTATTTTTCTGACGCTCGTGTTAGTGGTATCATTTGGTCCGGCATTTGCAAACCATTTCTTGTGCACAATATTTGCAACATATTGAAAAGAAGAATTGTCTTCGTGAAGCTGAAGATTTTCTTGTCGCTTATCGTCTCCCCCTAACATCTGTTGAACTATACCTTTACGATGTTTCATACTTTTTGCTCCATCATCGCCACGTGTCACCAAATCAAGCAGCTGAGCCTCTTCGCTTAGACTGATATGGCAAAATGATGAGACATGTGACCGTCTAGCCACGTATGAGTTTAGATCCTTCAATAAAGACTGGTTTGGCAAGACATCATCCGGTAAATTTGCATAAATAAGTGCAAGACGTAGCTTCAGCCTGCAGCCAACAGCATCAGGATGACCATCACTTAATGTGTACTTAAAATACTTGAGCAAGGTAATTTGCTGTGCAGTTAGGGGCATATCGGTGTCACAAGAATCTGTCGCTAATGCAGCATTTTCATAGTCACGACCCATCAGCATGCAAAATGCCCAATAAAATGTTGCTGACACTGAAGGAAACAAAACAAACCTACCTGATACGTGCAGCTCGTAAGTAAAAGTTCGAGAGCGACACGTACTTATCCATTCCAAATCATTCCATTTACAAACCGTTGTCGCCGAAAAGGGGCAACTTTTAATTTTTGGCCGCACCAACGGACGATTTGCGCAAAGTATACAAAGTTTGCCAATTTTATTTTCAAGCAACAAGGCCCCTGGTAAGCTTCTCATGAATCGCTCAACTTGAGATAAATGTCGATCGCTAATAAACATACCCCCTTGATCTAATGAATAAATTTTGCCATTTTTGGGTTGAAATTTGCTCAAAAGCCGAGGCATCTCGATAATACTAAGATGGCCGTCGCTTTCTTTAGACCACAGTAGCACGTGAGATAAGCTTTCAAATCGCACCAAAAGACGACAAACCCGCTCCAGCTTTGAATCGAATGGGGTTATTTTAGGATTTATTAACAAGCTAGTAGTCGAATCTTTATCAACTCTTCGAACAACACAGCCAGTTGAATCTAGCTCTATTTCAATATCGTAATCAAAAAATGGATCGACATATTCAATTATTTCTCCGTTCGCAGATTTCCGTGTTTTTTTTCGACGCACACCTTCAAGTAAGGTTACATCTCCTTCACCATTGACCTTCCAAAATTCAAAATTTTCGAGGAGAGCATGTGGTATTCTACCAAAGAGAAATCTGCTGGGGATATGAACCCTCTCTTGCTCACCCGAAGTATCAGTTGCTACGATTGTCTGCTGAAAATACGGACCAGATAAAAAGTCGCCTACCGCGTATTTAACCACGCTAGGCAGGGGAAAATCACGCTCCTGACTCTCTATTTCTAGTGCCGAGAAGGAAAAGCGTGCATCCGAAGTATATGATAATACAGGCATAGCATATCGACCATGCTCATTAATCGTGAAAACATCAACTGTCCCAAAAGCTCGGGAGATATGAATCTCATGATTGCATTGACCAGCTGCCATTGAAAATGCCAAAACTTTACAGTGACACGATTCATTATCTAGTCTTTCTTTTGGAAATATAAAGACCCATTGACTTCCTTTCTTTGCTAAAAGTTCTCGGCGCTTTAAATTCCCTAGAGAGGGATCGGGTTTCGAAAAGTTGTGATCAACAATTGGTTCTAAAATACGCAATACCCATTGTACATCCTCAAGCGACTCGTTCCAGCCTGGGCCACGAGACGTCACATTTGGATATTGGTAAAACCTACTATACTCAATACCGCCGTAAGTAAGTTCATGAGCCTTCGTTGGAACCACAGGTTTTAAATATAGCTTGATACCATAAAGCCAAGATGGATCGACTCTAGAGGAATAATCATCTTCTTCCAATATTTTCTGGAACTTGCTAATGAAAGCGTTACCTTTCACGTAATATTCTGAAGTCCAGGCATCACTCCCTGGCCCTCCAAAAAGTTCAACGTCTTTTGGTGGCTGGAAATTTTGTCTTTTGCCATCCTTGGAAACAACAGCGGCCACGTTTTCAATAGTGTATTGCTCATTCGATCCTAGCACTTTAGTCGGATATGTAGATGTGCTCTTATCAAATCGGACCCAGAAACCCTTCGTAGCAGCAGGGAATACTTTTTCGAGATGATATGGCATGTACAAATCATATTTGGTATAAGGATGAACAGTTTGCAACATGATTTCTTTGACATTTTTGGCTTTTGCATCAAATGGTGCTCCAATACTTCGGACTGTTCTATTTGGCCTACGCCAGTTTTCAATACGCACTTGGTCTTTAGCAATGACAACAACGTGGCGGTTATTAAATCTGGATACTACTGCACAGTGGGGCACAGAACCAGGATATAAGGTTTGAAAATCAATGTGTTGAGAAATTTCTTCTGGAACAAGCTCAAGACCGCACTGTTTAAACATAACTTTCATTGTCTGACGATTTACACAAAACTTATCCCCCTTTGATGCCGATATCACGGCATTATTTGCATCACTATTCTCCCATTCGATATTTGGATTACCAGTTGCGATACCAACAACCAATTTGAGCATTTTTGACTGCTCTGCACTATTGGCAGAACTATACCACTGCTGAATTTGCCGCCTTGCAGCTTGAATAGTCCAAAATAGCTGATCATCACATAGTCCACCAAGCGTCTCATCGTCTCCAACGCTCTTGCCATCTTGGTGCCAGGATTTAACGAAAGCACACGCGCCAACAAAGTGACCCAAAGACGTGGAATTTAATTTTCTTGCCGGATCATGCAAATTACCGCCAGCAATCAGAACATGGGCATACAAAATAACCATATTTTCTTTGTCGTCTGCATCAATTGCCTCGCCAAGTAAGCGGCGCAAAACGCTTTGGCAATCGTTATTTAAATACGACGAAAGTCTTCTATTATAATCATGATGAACAGCAGCACCATTTGCTTCAATGACAGCAAGTAAATATTTTTGGACGCTAACGGCTATTTGAATGAAGTAAAGAAAAACTTCAACGTAAGTGGAACGATAATCATCAACGCATTGCTTTACTCCCTGTGTCAACAATTTCAGCAATGGATCAAGGCACCCCTGCGGTCCTTTTTCGAGCTCGTTCCACAAAATACCGTTTTCACATCCAATTTGTTCAGCTTTGTACGGAATCATGTCAATCTTTGAATGCTCACCAGCCACATAATTGCCTGGGGTAAATAAGCTATGGAATAGCATTGCACGTAACTGTTTGTTAAAAAGATTCCCAATTCGACCGTTTGCAAAGTAATCCAAAAGCATTGGTATCCGTAAGTATGGAGCAGTCAGATATGAGCATATGCGCTCCGAATCTTCAGCAGATAGAGTGTCATCGAAGTTTGGCAAAGCCTTCGCAAATAAAACGTCATCTTCACCAATATCCTTCGACTCCCGTTTGAATTCCTTGTAAGAGCGTAAGTTAGCGGGCGAAAAGGCAACTTTCTTCTTATTCCGTTTACGTTCTTCTCCACAAACGGTAATATTTATTTCACCAGATTTTTTCCCTTCATCATATTTGCATTCCATACGTATTGTAAATGCATCGGCACTGGGCGATCCACCACGACCTTCTTTTCTCATACCCATATCGTTGTTTACACCATGTATATACCGTAGAAGCATGTCTCGGAGTCCATAAAATCCAGGCATATGAGATGTTTCGTGAGCAGAGGAAACACACAACCACCCTAAATTTCGTGCCTCTTCACTAATCTTAATAATTTTTCCAGTCTGCTTGTTCCGTTTCGGAGGAGTTGTACTGGCAAGCTGACCGCGCTTTCGTTTTGAATGCAATAAATTGAATTGACTCATTACTTGAATCATTTTATCGTTTTTCAACATTTTTTTACCCGAACCGCGCACCATAGAATTGAATAATAGCGTTTGTGAAGCAAATAATGATGAATTTTTGAGTTTTTCCATTTCTGCGCTGACTTCTGCCCGGGCTCGGATAACATACGGGTCTACAAAGGGTAATTTTGCTGTGATGTCGTCGAATGATTCGCCTGCATCAGTTTCGGGCAAAAAGACTGGAAACTTCAAAAGCTCAGCATGTATAGCTCCTTCTTCCTCGTTAAAATCATTAGCCCCTTGTCTCAAAATTGCCCAGTATGCGAGCATAATGCGGGAATGTGTTACAATTCGAACCGGCTCTACGAAATAGTGTGTAGGCACTTTTTCGCGTGCAATAGTATACTGTTTTGAGCTCCATGCTAAAGCATCCAATATACTATGCCTTTCCTCATTCTTGAGCTTTGTAGAGCTATGCCATTTGCACGATGTATCATTTACCCGAGACAAAGAAGGGCATGGCAGTACTCGAATAAACACATTTTCTATCAATGACATAACCTCATATAAATTTTCAGATTTATTTGGTTGAAGAAATGTTTGATCAACTGCTTCTCTAAGGAACTGGAGAACCTGTGCAATTTTATGAATGGAGTCTATATCATCTTTCATTGGACATTCTAAGTAATCTACAGGCAAAATTTTTGGTGCAGGATCTGGGTCTCCCTTCAGATGATCCGTATCGCCTTGATATGCGATGGCCAATCCCTGAAGTAGATTATCATGCCACGTTGCATGTTGTATGGTGGAGTGGTCTGAATCTAGGTGAAGGGATGGAAGTTTCTCTGTTGCAGGAACGACAGCATTGCTAGCCCCAAGCAGCGACTCGATCTCGTCACATAAATTCTTTACCTCTTTCAACCCGTTCGTATCAATCCGCCCTGCCCTACTTTCTTTCACAGCCGAATATGCAGTCTGTTTCGATGCCAGCCGAATAAGACTAGCTTGAGAATGGTGTAGAGGTTTTTCTGCATAAGTTGGATTTTTAAGGTCCTCCAGAGCCTGCCTCAAGAACGACTGTCGCACGGCGTGGAAAAATAGTTTTATGCTATCTTTTTTCATGCCATCTCTACGCAGTAAGTACTTCAAAGTGCATAAAACGCAGCGAAAGAAGCAAGTTCCAGCCTTCTGGGGAGTCTCCCATTGCCCATAAGGATCGTCGTGATTCCATGCCGTTGATAGTGCCCTTGAGTTTCCAATAAGCTGCGGTAGAACAACATTATAGTATAAACCATCGCCATGGTCTTTGTGCGGAATTTTCTGCATACGGAATAACAAATATATAAATGCTTCTTTTGCCAATCGTTCGATGGGAATATCGTCTATGCGGATGGCAAGTTTTCTTTTCTTTTTGGGATAGTGGGACAGTGTTTGTGGGTGGTATTGTATACCTTCGCCAGTATTACAAGTAATCCAAGAGACTTTACTGCTACTCGTCTTTTCAATTACATACATTATCGCATGCCCGCCACCAGGTTTCATCCAGCCTCCTGGCCAAACCAACAAGCTGCCCACCGACATTTTTTTCACTTCGCTGATCCTATTCGAAATAAACGTTGAGAAATTTTCACTCCGCAGCTTTCGCCCTACGTTTTTGGCATGGCCTAGTAGACTAAGTGCTTTCGAGACAGCTTGGTTTTCCGAGGATGTAAAATCCTTTAGAACACCTTGTTTAAAATGGGACAGTGAAGCCGTTACTGATGAATGAAGGCGATCGATTGCTTCTGGAATATGGCCACCCTCGAGAGATGTATCCTGGATAAAATTATCCCCGAACTCCCCCGCAAAAGCGTTGTCCGTCCATATTGGTTTGGTTTCTCCTTTCGCATACTCCCACACCGAGAGGTATTTCAGGCGACTCGTTCTCTCGGATGCAGTTTCCTCGTTATCTTTGTAATCAGCAGAATTGGGCATGATTTAAAAAAGAAAAATAAGCCTGTCTAATTGTTCCACTTGAATGTAGAGGTGCCACAATACCGCCTGGAGACGTAAGCTGACGCCAAGCAGGCTTCCAAGAAAAAAATAACGCATTGCTGATTAATACTAATATGATGATGATAATAAATTAGTCTCATCTTAATAATAAACAACAAAAAATCTTCTGATTAATAATAATAAGTAAAAAAGATTTTTTTTTAATATTCATTTTTTTTTTTATTACCACTTGTGGTAAGTCAACAACAAATAAGTCTAGAGGAAGCTTCCTGTTGTTGAGGTTGCATTTGTGGTGGTTACAATCTTTCAGACTCATTGCGATGCCAGCCTGTCGTTCCCTTTCATACCA
>MDSZ01003055.1_pt1 | contig 14771 bp, 22 predicted proteins | sample 811201 | NCBI WGS metagenome assembly MDSZ01 (sample SAMN05326647, study PRJNA326480) | marine metagenome | isolation source: seawater | place: Indian Ocean: North | collected 2010
ATCTTGCCATAATCTATAAAACCAATTGTTCATACCACGAGGCGTAGAAATAAATAATGCAGAACCTTTTCTTTCAGTAAGAGTAGGACGTAATACTTCAGTCCAAGTTTCTTCTTTTACGAAAGCTGCCTCATCCATAACTAAGAAGTCAAGACCTTCACCTCTTAATCTTTGAGGATTGTCTGCTGACTTGGCTGCTATATATCCACCATTTTCAAAAATTACTTCCATGTTTGCTATAGATACTTTAGGTCTAATCTCTTGAGGGAAAGACATAGCTGCTGCTTCAATAGCTCTCCAGCCAACTCTTGCTATTGCGAATGTAGGTGCAACCCACCAAGCTCTTTTACCTTCTAGAGCTTTTTGCATACACAGTTGTACACCTAATCGTGTCTTACCGAATCTTCTTCCTGCACATAATATTTTCCAACGTGCTTCTGAATTAGCTACAGTCTCCTGTGCTTTGTGTAATTTAGGGAGCTTTGCTGAATACTGTACCATTACTCGCCTTCATAATCATCCCAAGTTTCAAGTAAAGCAAATACAGTTTCTTCCAATTTATCTAATTCCATAACTACCATACCGTCAGTTGTTCCATCAGGCATAGCAACAAATATAAAAGGTTTGTTATTTCCTATAGCACTATTGTTTTCATCTGATTGTAATTTAGCTGCTTTGAACTTAGTCCATAATGATTGAACTTGCTTACCAGCTTTTACTTCTACTCTTACATGTCCTAGCCAACTTTCCTCATGACCCATCATTGAACGAAACTTAGTATTAGGTATCTTTAATTTCTTACGAGCAAGGTTCTGTTTCCTTCTACCTTTGTTACGATTGTTCTTGGCTCTACGTGCAGCTTCACTTTTCTTCGGGTCATCTGGATTAAATCTTTTCTGTCCCATTGCTACATTGAAACCCGGACCTTTCTCTCTAAGCTTTCTTGATTTATATTCTGAATAAGTTTCATCATCTCTTATATCAAATTCTTTATCTGTCGCCATCTCTACCACCTAAACTTTCTTTTTTTAGCTTCCTGAAATTTTCTATAGGATTTCTCTGTTAATCCATCAGGGTTCTTATCCCATTCTACATCCACAGGAGTTTCAAACATAACATTACGAGAAATTTGTCGCTTTGTATCACTATCACATTTAGGGCATTTAACAATAGGTTCTTCTGTAATTCCATAAGTTATCTCAAATAAAAATTCACAGTTCAAACATTTATGTTCATACCTAGGCATTTTTATCTTCTCCTAATATCCATGCTGCAGTTAAATCCATAAAGCCAAATAAAATTGTGATACTTGCTGTAAGGTAAGCTGCCTCATACATTGCAAATCCAAATTCAACAAAGTGAGCTAAAGCTCCTATCTGTAATCCATAACGAACATATTTTTTTAACTTACTCCTCATCAGGCCTACACCTTATGCAGTAGTCATGTTCCAAATTAATAGACCAAAAATAATCTCTGCACTTACTACAGGGAATTAAATGGTCTGGTCCATATTTGTTATCTAATGATGTTTCCATGTCTATCAATCCCAATATTAACTTCTCTAAGTCTGATAAGTTTTTTTATTTCCTTACCACTCTTAGCTATCCACTCTACAGTAGCCTCAAGTTGTTTAGGATTTTGTTGACGATATTCTCTAAGAGCTTCCTTAAGCCCTTTGCCTTTTACCGTTATGGTTTCCTTACCATCAAATACGTAATCATATTTTTTCATAAAGATATTATAACGAGATTTTTTTTAGAATACAGCTCTTCCAAAGAAGAGCCGATGATGGGAGGAGGTCGGTGTGGATGCCGACATATTCATATTACCTACTCCTGTATGACCTCGTGGTATTTCGTAGTGGGTGTGAATAAAATTTATTTAGGAATTTATCAATGAAAAAAAATATTTCTTCTAGTGAGGGAACAATAAATTTATCTACTCTTTGATTCTCTTTATACATAGTGACTAGATAATCTTCTTCTAGTTTCGTTGCTTTGAATTTGTATCCTGCATAAATAAAATCTTCAATCATGGTTCTTACAGAATACCATATGGGTTTGGTATTTAATAAAATAGCCGCCTCACAGGACGGCCTTAATTTTATAGTATCTTTACCTTTGTATTACTAAATCTATTTTAACAGGTTATACGAATATCCATTCAGGAGTTTCATTTAATTTTTCAAATATTCTTGCTAACATCCTCACATCTTCTAAAGCTGAGTGTGCTTTATACTCTTCTTCAAACATCCACTTAGCAACATCTTCTTGAGAAGCAGATTTATCTGGATATCTTTTCTTTATTTCCTGCTTTGTGTCTCTCCACTTACATAATGGCAGTAGTAAATTATATTTTTCACAAGTTTGTGACATAACTTCTTTGTCAAATCTAAAAGCATTATGTGCAACAGCAGTCTTTCCAGTAAGAACTCTGGCTATTTCTCCATAGATATCTTTGAAATCATGTAAATCATCTCTATCCATAAACTGATTAGGTTCAAATCCGTGGATATCGGTAGCCCATTTGTGATTTAGATAGTCTTTATGTGGTTTTATAAACCAGTGATACTCTTTATCACTAGATAAATCTAATAAAGCTAGTTCAATAGGGTCATACCACTTCTTACCTTTGAAATATCCTAGGGTTTTATCTGGATTATCTGTGATATTTGCTCCAGTAGTCTCAAAATCTAGGATTACATACTTCTCATCTGACATTTCTCAACCTTCTTATCGCATATGGTACACCAATACCTGTTTTATCCAGCCATTTGAAAACTTCTGACCTAGTTATTGGACCTAATAGAGTAGGCTCGTCGTCTCCCTCGAAGTAATATATCTCCCAGAAGTACTTAAGCTTTTCTTTTCTTGACGTTCTTCTTGGATTTAGACTTCTTTGCTTTCGATTCCTCTGCAAGTCTGCGTTCTCTTCGGATTGCTCGCCTTTCTCTTTCGGATTTTCCACCCCAAATACCAAACCTTTCTTTTCTAACGACAGCGAACTCAAGACATTCCTCACGAACTTTACATTCGGCACAGATTGCCTTAGCCTTGATGGTTGAACTCCCTCTCTCTGGGAAAAACAAGTCCTGTTCCTCTCCTACACAGTTAGCATCCTTGTAAAATTCAGGGATTTGTAGGATATCAGCCAGCGTCGCTATAAAAACTCCTCATTTACTGATATAACCTTAACAATGATTACACAAGATTAATAGGTTTAACAAGACATACACAGTAGATACACATCAGAACCAACCTAATACCTTTATTCCTTGATTTTATTGCATCTTTAGTACAGTTCGGACTACTAAAGCCTTTATTTACTAAAGCCTATCCGAAAATTTTTTTTTCAAATACCTCTGGTTTCTAGGATACAGGGGTGTATAGACGAAATGACGTTGAATATAAGGATTTGTGTGTATAGACCTTGACTAATCCCCGTATTCTATTTGGAACTGTATCTCCTCGTTCCCATCCGATATGTCGAGAGTATTACGTTTACCCCACTTTTTAGGGAAAGACCTCTCGAGCCACCAAGCCGACGCCTGCCATGTGCCATTGTCTGCTGCCCTGCGGATATTCCGTAGATGCGCGCCTTCCGCCTCTGCTCTTGCTTTTTTTACTGCCTCCGAAAACTCCGAATACATGTCGACAATCTCTATTTCACTATCCTCCTGTATTGCTGGTAAGGAAGAGGAAGTCCCAGACTCTAGGGCTTTTTGACCCTCATCACCCTTCTTCATCCAATCATAGAAGGTAGATGCAGAGATACCAGCCATAGTTGCTGCGTCTTCTTGATAGTAACCTAACTTAAGCCAGTTACAGATATCCTCAATAACATCATGGGTTAATTTCGTTGGTCTTGCCATACCAAAATCATAACACAAGAGAGGTAGAGAGTAGGGGATAGGGGAGTGACGTTCTCACCTCTACAGTGAAAACTAGAAAAAAATTTACGCGGAGCTTAGTGGGGTTAAAGTAAATATCTTTTTGATTTTGAATGGCCCCCCATGAATAAGTCAGAGATGTTAAAGATAAGAGAAAGGATAAACAATGAACAAGTACTTAAGGTTCATATGGTTGTATATAAAGTTTGTATGCAAGCATAGACACTTACCTTGGTATTTAGACTTGACTGACAATCAAGTCACACATGAGCTCAGGAGAGGGAATCTTGAGGATATGACAATTGAGGAGCTGAACATAGAAAAAGCAGCTACACAGATTGTCATTGACTTCTTAGATGAACCTGAGTATCCAATTATAAAGACTGGTAATCTCAGCAAGAGATACAGACTATATATATAGATAGCTAGAACCTCTTAGAGATAGGAGGTTCAGTGGTATCTATGTTGATACCGGAAAGGAGAACTGATGATTAAGTTACTTAGCTTAATGATTATGTCTGTAATAGTGGGAACACCAATTGCAGGCTATCTAGCTCTCAAATATGAGGACTGGAAGTTCAAGAGATATGACGCACACCAAAAGGTGTAGGTCAATCTACAAGACGGACTGCAAGAACTTAGTCTCTTATGACCCAATGGCCATAGGAGCTTGCAAGCCATGTATAAAAGAAAGGAGCTAACTAATGGAGTCACCAGCTGACTTGATTAATGCTCTGGACGTAACAGGGGACGATATCTTTAATGGATTAGACCTTGTGTTACTTCCATTGTTGATAGCTTGTTTTTACTACTTCATAAAGAATGTAGTAATCAAACATAACAAGCGATAGATAGCTAGAGCCCTTAGGAAACTGAGGGCTCAGTGGTATCTGTAGTATGAAAGCCATACTATCAAGAAACCGGAAAGGAATAGTCTGATGAAGCAGATTGCTCTAGATATAGAAACAGTTGCGAACCAACCTGATTACTTTAATTCAGGGAAGAAGAACGACTTGATTTCTATTGCATTGGTAAATATAGATAATGCCAATGAAGTGTTCTATGCGACTGTACGTCCGCCTATTGAGTATCAAGGTGGTGGATGGTACAAGGGTCATGGGATGACTTGGGAGACTCAAAAGGATGAGAAGACCTTAGACCAAATATGGCCTGAGATTCTTGACTTTATGAAAGACTCACATGTCTATGCTCACAATGCCTTCGGATTTGATATGAAAGTACTTATCGAATCAGCTGAGCATTATGGACTAGAACTTCCAGAATGTAAATGGATAGACACTAAGCATGAATGGATGATTAGAGGTAAGAACAGAAGTGAATCTTCCCTTGAGAATCTGTCTAGGAGCTTTGGATTCTATGACAGTGGTCACCATAATGCACTGATTGACACGAAGATGTTAGTCAAGTTAATCCACGAAATGAGGGAACTTAACTTCTTCAAAGATGGAACGAAGATGGTAGAGATGAAGAATGTTGTACACAACACTTACTCTAAGACATCTGACAAAGCCATGAAGAGTTATGCTGAATTCACTGGAATGGACTTTCTACTTGAAGAGTAGATAGCTAGAGCTCTTGGGACACTGAGAGCTCAATGGTATCTATAGTACGTAGATAGCTAGAGTCCATCTGTGGTTACCCCTTTTCCACAGGTGGGCTCGATGGTATTTATGAGATACCGAACAGGGATAATACCTAAAAAGGGATTAATTTCGTCAGGTTAGACTCCGTTCCTTAACATGGTCTACTTGCTAACCAAGACACCTGTACTAACGAAGACCGGAGAACTCCGTGTAGATAAATCAAGTTCATATGTGACGTGAGCTTGGACTTATCTATTAGGGATAAGAGAAAAGGAGATTAAGAATGTACAGATTCTTAGTTAATATCCTTAGGATTATCAAGGCTATTGTTGACCATAAACGCTATTGGTCGCAGCAGTCTCGTGATATCCGAGAGGATACTTTCGAGGAGGTATTTGAACCTAGTGACAAGGTTCATGTGCCTGAATGTTCTGAATGCGATTTAGTTATCAAAGAAGGTAGCGTCTTCAATGGTGACTATTGCGAAGCACATACTTGGCATATGTGGTTTCAGGACGAACCGGTGATGCACCCTGATGGGTATGTAGACCCAAGATGGAAGCAGCATCATCCGGAGCCAGAGGACTCTTGGTATGACCAAGAAATGCAGCGAGAGCTCGCCTCTGAACTCGAGGAGAAAGAAAGGAGAGAACCTTTACTCCAAGAGTGGAAGGACAATCAGTCATTTGATTGGACTGATTGGCAAGAGGAGGAGGAACTGAAAGGTACCTTCTCGTAGGCAGGCAATGCCTATAGGCTAGCAACTTGTAGGCATTGACCTATCTATGAGATAGGAATAAGGAAGGAAAAGTCATGGAAACTAAAATTCATGACTTTGTATTTCTGTTCTTTGGTGGACAATCCAATAATCCTATTGCAAAAGCAATGAGATGGATTGCCTACAATACTTTCCCAAGAGATAGTTGGTTAAGTTACCACTATTGGGAGGGTGACATAAGAGCAGACTGCTGTAAAGATTGCAGCAGATTTACAAAGTAGATAAATAAAGCCCATGGGAAACTGTGGGCTTTGACTTATCTATGAAAGATAAGAGAATAGGAGGATAAGTGAAAAGCTTATTCAAAAGAATAATCATGAGTAGAAGAATATTCATGAGAATAGCTAACTGGTACTTGTATACCTTAAGGGGTTATCACCCATACGAGGTAGGTTTTGGATGGGAGCCAGTAAAGGAACAGACGCCTTGGGAAGTATTTGGGCGTTGGTAGATAAATCAAGCTCATCGTAATGGTGGGCTTGGACTTATCTATGTTGATAAGAGAAAGGGGTAAATATGTTCAGTCTAAAGTATTCAAGAGAATACATGGTAAGAGAAATCTGGACTTGGGATAGACTCCTGAGTTTAGAGGACACTCTGGACTATTTACGTGATAGGTGGTTTTGGTTCAAATTTAACCGAAAACATCCTATCAACTAGAAAGTAGATAAATCAAGCTCATCGTGTTGGTGAGCTTGGGCTTATCTATGAAAGATAAGAGGAAGGAGTCAACTAATGACTCAGAAGAAAAAGACGGTGGTTAAGCCTAGTGCTTTAATCAATTCGGAATTTATGTTTCCGGGTGACACCGTTGAAGAGAAGGAGGAGAGAGTCAAAGCTGAGACTAGCTTTATGGCAAAGCAACTCAAAGAAGGCCTCGAATCCAAAGTGGGGAAAGCCCAAGCAAGAGATGTTCTTGTTAAGGTTAAAACCCAAGAGGAGGTGGAACAAGAAACTCAGGCAACATTGATGAATGATGCATCATTTATGGATGAATTGTCTGAAGCGTTCGGAGTTCTACCCAAAAAGGAAAGGATGTAACGAATGTTATATCTAGTAAGAAAGCTACGCGCAGAGCTTAAGCTGCGCAAAGAAAAGATGAAAGGGTATGACGATACCTTTGATTCTGTAATAGATGAATCCTACTTCAAGGTAGGAAGAAAGGGGTAAGTATGCCCGAGCTATTAATGGATGGGGGTGGTGGCTTCGTGCCACCATCAACACCTGTTATTGCAAGTGATGGTATGAGTGATGATGACATGTTTGAAGTCATAACATTCAACTATCACTTTCATAATGAAATGGTAGATGGACCATTCCATCAACCGTTAAACGTAACCGAAGACGTAATATTTTCGGAGAAAGGAGACAACTAATGTCAGTAGGCATAAAAGCTGATGAGATTCTGGATGCAGTCGAAAAGACTACATTGGAATTGAATCTTGACATTGTAGTCCTAGGCGAATGCCAAAGTGCTGTCTTCCAACTTAAGGAGTCAACAGACTCTCTTGAGATGGATGAAGTTAAGGATGTAATATTCGAAACTTTAGAAGTACATGGCCTAGCTTGGATTAATGGTACTGAAACTAAAAACCATGAAGCAATCGACGCTTATGCAAGCGCGGTTAAAGATGGTATGAGTGAACACTACGAAGATGTTCCTGCAGTACCAGCATACGATAGCTAAACCTTATAGCTCGGAGCCCATGTAACAGTGGGCTCTAGGGTATTAGGAAAGTCCTGATACTACTACAGAAAGGAGAACATTATGAATGAATGTTCTTGGTGTGGTGTATCCATGAGTAAAAGAATACTCGGGTACGACACAGAAGGGTTCTCCATGTGGGAACCATTTTGTAGTGATAGCTGTGAGATGACATCTATAGTCTTTAAGGATGAAAATCCTAAGAAGAAATTAGATGTAATCGAGTGGGCAGCAAGACTGCCAATACTATCAGCTATCTTTACACAGGAGGCCATAGATGAATTTGTCGCCACTATACGTGATGGACATACATTTATGAAAGGCGAGAGAAAAGGTACACGTTTACTTGAACAGAAATGTGTTGCCGATTTAATTGCATAGTATAAGAAAAAATGTTGTAACCTTTTCCCCTATTAGAGAGTCTAATGGGGGTAAGGAAACAATACAGACATGTATAGAACCTAATAAGACTATACAAAGAAGGAAGGAATAGAATGAAAGTTCTTACCAGAGAAGAATGGAAGGCTGCCTTAAGAAGGTTGCCTGCCGATTCTACAGGAAGACTTCCATACGATTACATCATTGACGAATATGATGATGAAACCGAAATGGAACAGTTCTATCTCCAAGTGCCGCTAAAGACTGCGTTACTTACAATACACGAAGTATATCACGATGTGAACGGTGGGGCCGTGACGGCTTCAGGCCTAAATGTTCATGAAGAAATACTTAGTATTAACAATTTTGTACATGACGAAAGAAACACTCTTTTCGAAAGTGCATATAGACAAGTAGAAAGTCATTATAACGGAGACACTATAGATGAGGATGTCGTGGATTTGTATGAAACAGAGTTTCATTATGCTAATTCAAAGATATCAGCAGATATTGTCAAAGGTATATTAGCTGCAGTACGGGGATATAAAGATTATGCATTCAAAATGTATGATGAATTGGAGAATGTCGGAGATAACCAAGGTTATGTGATTAGGTTTAAGGTTAATCCTAATACAGACCTACGTTATAACGGTTCACCAGTTGCATCAATACAAGGATGGCGTGATGTAATCCCATACCTCAGTAATGAGGAGGGAAGAATAACTAAGGTAATGCATTCACAAAGATGGATTATTGATTCATCTACTAACCGATTCGTTGCCTTAAGGGATGTTGAAGCAGACAGAAATTACACACAGTGTAAGATATGTAATACCTTCAACAGAGTAAGGACACACATGATACCTGTTAGGTCTATCAAGACACGAAGTGGACTTAGATGGAGAAACAGGAAGAATGTATGTCAGAAATGCGTTATATTAATAATGCAATCTGAAAGCACAGCTGGACATTATTCAGAAATCCCTGCTAAATTCAGAGGACAAGTTGCCTTTGATGGGCAGAAGAATATGATGATAGCTCCAGTGAATACTTTCCATGAAAATTATAGAGAGGCATACCATGTTGAAGATTTACACAATCTCAACAATGAGTATGGGAGATTCTTTAGGAAATTCCCAACTTTCTTTAATAGAGATTGGTTAGAAAATAAACTATATACCCTGCCAGTTATAGAGGAAGGGGAGCATGATTACAGATTCAACACAGATATGTTGGCTTGGAATTATCAGTTCCCAATATTCTTAACAATGGTATCAGGGGTTACTAACCAGTTAGAGGGATACATGCAGAGATATGAATCCCTATCAATTGGATACGATATACAGACAGCAGAATGGTACAGAGATAATGGACCATTCTATGGTGTCGAACTGGAATGCAATACTAAGCAGAATAGACCAGACTATAGAGATGTAGATGTGGTTCAACAAAATGCTATAAGATTGTTTCATCCAGATAGGTATCCAGAACAGTACATGCAGGATGGGGACCACCAACTGCTATATAGAAAGAGAGATGGTTCACTGAATCACCAATATGGTGTTGAATATGTAAGCCAACCTCTATCATATAAATACTGGAGAGATGAAGTACCAGAAAGATTCTGGAAATACTTCAAGGATAACTTCCTAGCAAGGAATCTAGGTGAGTGTGGAATACACGTACATATTGGTTGGGACTCAATGACAGTTCCTCAAAGGTATGTGTTCCTTACAGTACTAGAAGAAATGCAATCTCAACACAGTAGGGTTCTTAGAGCCATAACTGGTAGAGATAGTAATACATATGCTAGGTGGAACAGCCTTGTGTATAGGGGTGCTAAAGACAGAGCATTCCAAGTTGCTTTGGAGAAAACTCAGACAGGTGAGAATCCAAAATACAACGCAATAAATACAAGGCATGAAGATACGATTGAGTTGAGATACTTCCAAGGTAATACTGGGAAGAATTCAATACTATCAATTGTACAGTTCATACAGAAACTGTATGAGTTCAGCTACTTTATTGTAAGCAATCTGGATTGGGACTTCGAGAATGAAGCTCCACCAGAGAAGCTACAGAAGTGGATTGAAGATATAAAGACTAATGTGGACAGAGTCGTAATTGGTTACATACTTGACTTTGATGACAATGAGTATGTCATTAAGCGTATGGGAGCCAATGGACTTATGAACATAGTTCAAAACTCATTTGATGTTAGGACAGCTGCATTTGACAGGTACTCAGCAATAGCTAGAGACCTAACAGATGTAAGTACCGAATCAGAAGATGAAGATTTGGAAACAGTATAAACAAACTAACGAAAGTTAGAGAAAGGATATTACCGAATGTGTGTAATAGCTAGCCAACCAGCAGGCAAGAAAATAAAAGCTGGAACACTAAACCAAATGTGGAAGAAAAACCCAGATGGTGGTGGTATTAGTTGGATTGAAGACGGAAAGGTTCAAGTCTATAAGACTATGAAGCTGAAAGACTTCAAGAAGAAATACAAGGAAGTATGTGAACAACATGGGAAGCATGACATATTGATACACATGAGGATAGCAACTCATGGTTCAGTATGTTTGGAGAATAACCATCCATTCTATGTTGACCCAGAAACAACGTTCGCACACAATGGCATATTGCCTAATGTGTTTCATCCATCACCTAAGTCTGACTTGTCAGATACAAGGTACTTTAACCAAGTATTCTTGCAGAATGTCAAGCCAGTAGCATTTGATGACCCTGCTTTCTGCGAGGTTATTGGTGAAATGATAGGAACATTCAACAAGATGGTGTTCTTGTCATCCAATAAGAAACTTCGTAAGGAGACCTACATTATCAATGAAGGTTATGGTCAGTGGGTTAAAGGAGTATGGTACTCAAACACGAATCATATCCCTGTGAGTAAGCCTAAGACTTACACACAAGGCCAACTCGCTACAAGGTACAGTGGCTCAATGAAGTCAGATGTAGATGCTTGGGGCGACGAAGCTTTGGGATGGTACACAGATGGACAAGGCAACTTGGTATCAGACTCGTGTGAGATAGACGATGAAAGTGAAGCAGTCATCTTAGAAGATTGGCATGGTGTGGATGAACCATTCACATCCGCAATCATTCCAGAGGTTGCATGGGAAGACACAGACTTTATCGATATGATAGAGGACTGGATGTATGTTGCAGGTTATCAATACAGACATGTTGATGAACTGTTAGCAGACTATGCAATTGAATGGGACGAAGCCGCTAAAGATACAACTAAAGCATTAGTTTGTGAAAGTTGTAGTAAGCCAGTGGTTGCTGACTTGAAGAGAAGTTGTAATAAGGACTGTCCTTGTTATGAACTTAGTACTGTATACGGAACTGCTTAAGGAGGAAGCATGGGAATTCCAACTTGGAATAAAATAGAAGGACTGGACGGGAATTTATCCCGTCTTTTAGATATGAACGTAACTATGAGAGTAGACGTTGAAGAGTGGGCTCGTGTGACAGGTCGTGAAAGAGGCTTCATTAATGTAAGAATTAGTGATGTCTTTGAGGGCCGTGTAGGCGAGTTCGAAAATATGACTCCTGAGGAAATCATGGACGAAGTCTATGAATACTTCAGCGAGTACCAGTATGAATACGAAATGGATACATATGAATCCTTTGAGATTGATGAGTACCAAGATACTGAAAGAACAACACTAGACACAACATTCATAGTTAATGGTCAGCTCGGTGATGAACCAGAAGAAATTAATTCTGATGAATTACAAGAAAGAATGGAAGGAGGTGACGAATAGTGGGAATACCTACTTGGAATAGGGTAGCCAACCCCGGACTTGAAGTATTAACGTCCGAAGGTTTGGATATGACAGAAACCATAACAACAACTGAAGTTGTTAGTGGAACTGCAACCTATTCAGAAACAAGATATTGTTCGATGACAGTTGAGGATGTAGTTAATGACATGCTCGATAGGAACATGGTAATAGAAGACAGGTACGACATATTAGAACATGCTCGGACTATGGCTGATGATAGGGACTTCGAATACAACGAAGACATTGAATATCATGACCATGAATCGAATAATATTGAACACGAAGATACATTCTTTGGCTAAACAGAAAGGAAAAGAATGACAGAAAACACAAGTAACGGATTGGTCGGGGACGAAAGAACCCGACTAATGCGTAGGATAAGCACTACAATCAATAGTTCTATCAATAGCTACAGCTATAGACCGAACTATTACTTCATATCACCGAAGAAGATGATACCTAGTTGGACTCGTTCAACTAAGGTTGACTCTAACTTCATAGATAGATATGGAATACCAATAGGTACAGAACTTGAAGTTGAACGTAGGCATGACTCAGGTTATGATTACGACGGCGAAGTTATATATGATATCAATAAGGTAGCAATGACTACACATTATATCGACAGATATGATAGATACAATAACGATATAACTGAAGGCGACGACTCTAAGTTAGTACAATTATGGAATGCTAAAGAAGACGGTTCCTTAAGTAATGGAATTGAATTCGTTAGCCAACCAATGACCTTAGAAACTTGGCAATCTTTGCCATTGACGTTTGAAGATTATACACCTGACTATGCAGGTTATCATCGAAGGTCAACTGGATTCCATACACATATGCCGAAAGGTGCATTCACTGATACGCAACTATTCCTATGGTTACATCTAATGGAAACATTAGGTCAAGCCAAGGTCGAACATCAAAGATATAGAACACTATTGAATGTTGTTGGACAAAGGGAATTCAACAGTTGGGCAAGGTTTGAAATGCCTCAGTTTACTGGGTCGGTTAAATCAAAGCATGCTCAAGTTGCTATTGAAAGGCAGAATAGGGAAGGTGGTAGATACAAGTTTATCAACCTCCACCCATCAGCAACAATAGAACTTAGGTTCTTCAACGCTAATATGAAGACCGAAAGGATATTGAAGAATGTTGAATTCGTAGACTCTACTTATGAATTCACTAAGTATGTTGATGAAGACCCATTGCTTGATGTTGCAGAAGTTCTGCAAGCAGACTCTTGGTATGAATATGTTAAATCACACTCAGTAAGATATGCAAACTTAATTGACTATCTATCTAAGTATGAACGCAGATTCACACAAGATATGTATACATTACGCGACATTGATGACTTCGAATATGAAGCATACAATAACTTGCTTAATGACCTTGACGCAGACTATGACAGAAGGGAGGTTCACGTTTGAACACGTTCGGACTTATACTTGGCACACCTCCTATCAAATGGTTACTAATAGTAATGTTTATAGGGGTACCAACAGGTATTCTTATATTCTACATTATTATAGTCCTACTGGATTGGTGGGTTCTGTATAAGGAATAATCTTTAGTTAGATTATATAGGGCGCATGTAAGAGTGCGCCTTATTATACTCTAACATTTATGTCCGTAGCATAGAGTAGTCTGAGACCGCGACCGCGGGGGAGCCCTGTCCAAAATGAGATTTTGAAACCCCGAGAAAAATCCCAAGAAAACCAACCCCCAAAAATACCCTAAAAAATCTTTCATTTATTTTCTCCTATATATGTCATTTTTTTTTGCAATAGATTTGTGTAATTTAACCCATCTCGTCCCACCCCTGAGGACATTTACCATCAGGACACCATTACACAAACCCTATGTTTATTGACTTTTGTTTTCGTAAGTCTTTTATACGAACCCAGACAGCATCTCTTTCCCCCCTTTATCCCCAATGTTTTCAAGCTTTTGTGTAGTCTTTAAGTGCTGGCACGGGCTTCTTCCAGCGTCTGCTTCTTCTTCTTCTGGTTTCTTCCAGCATCTCTTCGGCTCTATTACACATTTCTTCTAACGACTTAATAAATTTATTTAGTGTGTAACCTTTTCTGGTATCTGGAGGTCTAAGTAGTGTGGAAAAAAAAGAGAGGTATATGTTGAATAAAACAAACGAAAATCTAATGGATTTAGTAAGTATATATAGAAATGATATGCACGATATTGGTATGAAACTTGATGAGAGTTTTGGTATGAGTATTGATAAAGCAGGTAGCATAGAGAGTGATGACGCACTTGTGTCTTTTGATGCAGGATATTATCACGCATTAGCTAGAGTGTGTAATGATTTATTTGTAATGGAAAAAGAATTGAGGACAAGTGGATAAAACATTAATGAAAATTATTATTGATGGTGTTGAAACACCAGTAAAAGTTAATGATGAATTTTTAGAGGGAACATTCTTAGAAACTTTATATGAATGGCTTGACTTTAATGACATTGACATAGAATTTGAGGAGGAATAATGTTTGAACCGCAAGATGACGGGACATATAAAATGAAAGAAATTGAGGAACAAGAATATTTTATTCACGAAGTTATCGTGTCTAATAGTAAAGGTA
>MDSZ01132114.1_pt1 | contig 14769 bp, 16 predicted proteins | sample 811201 | NCBI WGS metagenome assembly MDSZ01 (sample SAMN05326647, study PRJNA326480) | marine metagenome | isolation source: seawater | place: Indian Ocean: North | collected 2010
GACGAACCTTCTATAGGTTTACATCAAAAAGATAATATCAAACTCATTGATGCATTAAAAAGATTAAGAGATTTAGGAAATACAGTTATTGTTGTTGAACATGATACCGAAACTATGATTAATTCAGATCATATAATTGATTTAGGTCCCGAAGCAGGTAACAAAGGTGGTGAAGTTGTTGTAACTGGTACTTATAATGATATTTTAAAAAATTCTAATAGCATTACAGGTAGATACCTTTCAAACAAAAGTTTTATACAAGTGCCTAAAAATCGTAGAATGGCAAAAAATGGAAGATATTTAGAAATATTAGGAGCTTCTGGAAATAATTTAAATAATGTAAATCTTAAAATTCCACTCGGAACTTTTACATGTGTAACTGGTGTTTCTGGAAGCGGAAAATCAACATTAATACTACAAACATTGTTTAATGCTTTAAATTTAACTTTAAATAATAATAAATCACGTAAAATTCCAAAACCTTTTAGAAATTTTAAAGGTGTTGAGCTTATTGATAAGGTCATTGATATAGATCAATCACCTATTGGCAGAACACCTAGATCAAATCCTGCAACATATACTGGAGCTTTTGGACCTATTAGAGATTGGTTTACAAATTTACCAGAATCAAAAAGTAGAGGATATAAACCAGGTCGTTTTTCATTTAATGTAAAAGGTGGAAGATGTGAAGCCTGTGAAGGTGATGGTGTTATTACTTATGAGATGCATTTTTTACCTGATGTATATGTAACTTGCGATGAATGTAAAGGAAGTCGATATAATAGAGAAACGTTAGAAATAAAATTTAAAGATAAAAGTATAGCCGATGTTTTAAATATGACAGTAGATGAAGGATGTGAATTTTTTGAAAATATATCAAATATTAAAACAAAATTGCTAACCTTAAAAAAAGTTGGTCTTGGATATATTAAAATTGGTCAACAGGCTACTACTCTATCTGGTGGAGAAGCACAAAGAATTAAACTTGCAAAAGAATTATCTAAAAGATCAACTGGAAGAACTATGTATATATTAGATGAACCAACGACAGGATTACATCAACACGACATAAAAAAACTATTGGAAATATTACATACTTTTGTAGCTACAGGAAATAGTGTTGTTGTAATTGAACATAACTTAGATGTAATTAAAACAGCTGATTATATAATTGATATGGGTCCTGATGGCGGGGTAAATGGTGGAAATATAATTGCCGAAGGTAAACCAGAAGATATATGCAATATAAAAGAAAGCTACACAGGAAAATATTTAAAACAGATGCTAAACGCTAAATTTAAAAAAATTGCATAATTTTTCTTTTTAGTATAAAATCAAAATATGGGAAATTTTCTACAATCGCTATCAAAAACTATTCATTTATCCTTAGCTATAACAATTATATTATTTTTGGGTCTATTTTTTGCTAATGGAGGATTTGACATTGATAGAATTTTTTGGAGCTGGTTATTTAGATATATTCATGTAGTCGTAGCGATAATGTGGATTGGATTGTTATGGTATTTTAATTTTGTTCAAATTCCAAATATGGGTAAAATACCAGACGAACAAAAACCAGCAATAGGCAAGGTGATTGCACCTTCTGCGCTTTTTTATTTCAGATGGGCAGCTTTTGCGACTATAGTATCAGGTTTAATTCTTGCTGCTTTGAATGGTTATTTGCATGAAGCTATGACTTTAGGAATTGGATCAGGTGGTGGTAAAAATACCGCAATAGGAATTGGTATGTGGTTAGGATTAATAATGGCTTTTAATGTATGGTTCGTTATTTGGCCAAATCAAAAAAGAGCACTTGGAATAGTTGATTGCGATCCAGAAAAAAAAGCAAAATCAGCTAAGACCGCTATGATTTTTTCTAGAACTAATACTTTATTATCTCTACCAATGCTTTTATCGATGGTAGCGGCTCAAAATTTATATTAATTTTCTTCTTTAATAATTGTTTTTTGGGAAACGTTTAAAAAAACCAGTAATGGATTAGCAATAAATATTGAGGAGTATGTTCCAAAAATCACTCCTAAAATCATTGCAAATGAAAAACCTTTTAAAATTTCTCCACCAAAGAAAAATATTGATAGCAATGCTAATAATGTCGTAGCAGAAGTTATTATAGTTCTAGACAACGTTTCGTTTATAGAAATATTTGATAGTTCAAATATTTTTATATCAGAATATTTTTTTAAATTTTCTCTTACTCTATCATATATAACAACTGTATCATTCATAGAATAACCGACTATAGTAAGAACAGCCGCAACTATAGAAAGATTAATTTCTAAGTTAAATAATGAAAATAAGCCAAGTGTGATTATAACATCATGAAACAACGCTAATATAGCTCCAATACTAAACTGCCACTCAAATCTTATCCAAATATAAAAAAGCATAGCAGCTAATGATAAGACTATAGCAATTATACCTGATTTTAATAACTCGGCACTTACTTTTGGACCAACATTCTCAACTCTTCTAAAATTAAAATTATCACCAATTGAATTCGTTAATTTATTTTTTATATTTTTTATAAAATTTGGATCATTAGAGTTTTTCTTGTCAAATTTAACAATAAAATCTGTATCGTTACCAAACTGTTTAACTGCAACATTGCCAAGATTCATTTGTTTAAAAGAATCTCTAATTTCGGAAATGTTAATATTAGCTTTTGTTGTTCTAATTTCAATTAGTGTTCCACCTTTAAAGTCTACACCAAAATTTAAACCTTTAAATATTAATAGCAAAATAGATGCAACAATAAGAAAGCTAGATATTATATTAAATAATTTATAATATTTATTAAATGATATATTTCTCATATTAAATTATTTTCTCTTTATCTTTATTTTTAAGTAAATAAGTAGCTGTTAATAATCTTGCAATAAAATATACGCTAAATAATGTAGTTAATATTCCAACACCTAGAGTAATTGAAAAACCTTTTATAGGTCCCGATCCCATAAAAAATAAAATTATAGCAGCAATTAGTGTGGTAATGTTTGCATCTAAAATTGTTGTTCGAGACTTAATATAACCGTTATCAAAAGCAATTATTGAGTTTTTTTCATTTTTAATTTCTTCTTTTATTCTCTCAAATATCAATACATTTGCGTCTACAGCCATGCCAACAGTCAAAATAATTCCAGCTATACCTGGTAAAGTTAATGTTGCTTCAAATAAAGTTAAAATTCCAATTAATAAAAATAAGTTTATTATTAAAGTAAAGTTAGCAATCACACCAAATATTTTGTATTTGTATATCATAAAAAAAACTACTAATAAAAAACCTATTATTAATGAAGAAATTCCCGCATCTATAGAGTCTTTTCCTAAATCCGGACCAACAGTTCTTTCTTCGATTATATTTAATGGAGCTGGGAGAGCACCAGATCGCAATAATAAAGCTAAATCTGTAGCTGATTGGAACGTAAAATCTCCTGAAATTTGACCTGCTCCGCCTACTATTGCTTCTCTTATAACTGGTGCACTTAATATTTTTCCATCTAATACTATTGCTAATCTTTTTCCAATGCCAGTAGTAGTGGCTTTACCAAATTTTTTAGATCCAATTCTATCTAGACTAAATGTTACAACGGTTTCATTTGTAGTATCTTCTACTCTTACATTTGCATCAACTAAATTATCACCATTTACAATTATTCTTTTGCTGACAATTGCTACCTCAGAATCGTCTTCAAAAAATAATTTTTCTGTTCCAAAAGACTCTTCTGTATTTTGAGTTATAAATTGAAAAGTTAAATTTGCTGTTTTGCCAAGTAATGATTTAATTCGTCCTGGATCGTCTAAACCAGGTAATTCTACCAATATTCTATCACTACCTCTTTTTAAAATATTTGGCTCATTCGTACCAATTTCATCTACTCTTCTTCTAACAATTTCAATCGCGTTATCTAAAGATCCTTGTTTTAATAATACAAATCCATATTTTGATAATTTTAAATAAAATGAATTATTTTCATTAGAAAGATCAAATTCATGAGTTTTAAAATTTTCATAATAAGGGTTTATAGAGCTATCATCATCATCAAGTAATTTTTTTACTTCATCAATCTGGTCTTTGGTATTAAAGCTAATTTCTTGATCTTCTATTTTAAAATTACCTACAATTATTGATTTTTCTTTAAAAAATTTTTTAAGTTCAAAAACTTTGTTTTGAAGTTTTTGTTCAATAACAGGTGTATTGTCTATTTCTAATAATAAATAAGACCCACCTTTTAAATCTAGGCCTAAATTTATTTTTTGTTTAAAAAAATCATCATCGAAATTAGTAAAATTAGATAAAGCAAAATAAGAAAATATAACTGTAAAAATAAGTACCGTAAAAATTCTTAATTTTGAAAAGTATAACACTTTAATATAATGTTATTTTTTTTGTTCTGTATTATTTAATAAACTTTGAATACCAGTTGATCTAACTACTTCAACTTTGACATTGTCAGAAATTAAAACCTCAACTTTTTCGTTATCAATAACTCTTTCTACAGTTCCAACAATTCCACCACTTGTTACAACTTTATCTCCTCTTTTTAAGGCTTCAACCATAGCTTTATGCTCTTTGACTTTTTTTTGCTGTGGTCTAATTAAAAAAAAGTAAAAAATTACAAATATAAGTATTAACGGTATAAATTGTCCTATTCCTGCGTCCATATAGTGCTCAAAGTTAACGATTATTTATACTATCTAAAATGTTAAGACAACTATTTATTAATGCTTATTTTATCCAAATTATTCATATATGGTTTCAATGCATCTGGAATAATTATACTTCCATCGCTAAGTTGATAATTTTCAAGTATTGCTATCAACGTCCTTCCAACAGCAAGACCACTTCCATTTAGTGTGCCGACAGAAACTGTTTCATTCTTATTATTTTTATAACGACTTTTCATTCTTCTGGCTTGAAAAGTTCCACAAGATGAACATGACGAAATTTCTCTATATTTATTTTCTGAAGGGAGCCAAACTTCTAAATCATATGTTTTTTCTGCACTAAAACCCATATCACCAGTACATAAAATTATTTTTCGATATGGAAGTTTTAATTTATCTAAAATCATCATTGCACATGAAGTCATTCTTTCTAGTTCATTTATGCACTCATGATTCTCAACTACACTAACTAGTTCGACCTTGTAAAATTGATGTTGCCTGATCATGCCTTTTGTATCTTTTCCATAACTACCAGCTTCTTTTCTAAAGCATGGAGTCGAAGCAACTAGCCTAATTGGTAACTCATTATGGTTTAAAACTTTATCCTTAACCATATTTGTTAAAATGACTTCAGCAGTAGGAATTAAAAATTTTCTATCATTTTTTTCATCTAATTTAATTTCAAACTGATCATTTTCAAATTTAGGTAATTGGCCTGTTCCAAACATACTATTTTCAGAAGCAAATAAAGGTGGTGAGATTTCTTGATATCCATTTTGTTGTGTATGAACATCAATCATAAAATTCGATATAGCTCTTTCCAATAAAGCCAGTTTGTCTTTAACAAAGACAAACCTTGCGCCTGTGGTTTTTGTAGCTAAATTAAAATCTAGCATTTTAAGATTTTCGCCTAACTCATAGTGAGACTTTGGTTTAAAATCGAAATTTTTGATTTCACCTTTTTTTTCAATCACTTTATTTGATGATTCATCTTTACCTACTGGAACATCATCCAAGGGTAAATTTGGCAAAGTAGAAATTAGATCGTTAAGTTTTTTTTGCTCATTATTTTGATCATTTATTAATTTTTCAATTTTGCTTCCTATTTCTTTTGATTTGGCAAATAGTGATTTATCTTTTGTTTTAGAAATATCTTTTTTTTCTTTTTCTAACATTTCTTTTTTTTGAATCAGTTCTCTATTTTTTTTGTCTAATAATAGAATTTGGTCAAAATCAACTTTTGTATTTCTGGAGGTTATTTTTTTTTTGAAATTTTCAAAATTTAATCTTAAATCTTTTAAATTATGCATTGCTCTCTTTAATTTTTTTCTCTATTATTTTTACAGAAAATATTGACAATTCATATAAAATTAATAATGGGATTGCTAATCCTATTTGAGTTATTGGATCTGGTGGAGTTAATAAAGCAGCGGCTGCAAAAATAATTACAACAACATATTTACGTCTTTCTTCAAGAAATTTTGCATCAACTACACCTATTCTTGCTAATAAACTTAAAACTACTGGTAATTGAAAGCTGAGACCAAAAGCAAAAATTAACTTCATAACTAAAGACAAATATTCATTTACTTTTGCTTCTAATTGTATTGGTAAACCTGTGCTTATTCCTGTGCTTTCAAATGATAAAAAAAACTTAATAGCCAGAGGCATAATTAAATAATAAACGAGCATACCACCCAATAAAAATAAAATAGGTGTTAAAATTAAATATGGCATAATTGCACTTTTTTCATGCTCGTATAGACCGGGAGCAATGAATTTCCAAACCTGTATTAAAATAAATGGTGATGTGATAAAAAAAGCTGCAAAAAAAGATACTTTTAAATAAGTTAAAAAAGTTTCTTGCAAAGCAGTAAATATTAATCTTCTTTCCAGTATATCATTTTTAACTGCCTTAGCATATGGATCAACGAGAAATCCATAAATATATTCAGAAAAATAATAGCAAATAACAAATAATACCAACAAGCAAATTAAAGATGAAATTAATCTTTTTCTTAATTCTATTAAGTGACTTATAAAACCCATTTCATTTTGATTATTACTCATTACTATTTTTTTTTATATCAGTGGATTTTTTATTTTGATTGCTGTCATTGTCTATTTCGGTATTTTCAAGATCTGTTATTTGATTTTGAAAACTACTTACTGTTCTTTTAATTGATCCTATCCATGAACCAATTTTTTTTAGCATTACTGGAAAATCTTTTGGTCCAATGACAACTATTGCAATACCAACTACTACTAAAATTTCGAACCAGCCAATTTGTGGCATGAATTATTCTTTGTTATTATTAGAATCTTGATTTTTCGATTCTTGATTTTCTGAAATATTTTTTACGTCAGTTTCATCAGTTGCGTCAGTAGCCATACCTTTTTTAAAACTTTTAATACCTTTTGCAACATCTCCCATTAAGCTAGAAATCTTGCCCCTTCCAAATAAAAGGACTACTAAAATCACTACTATTGCAATTTGCCAAAAACCTATACTCATAAATGTCTTATAACGTTATATAACTTTTTATGTAACATATTTTTTAATCTTTATCATCAGATTTAAGTGTACTACTAAGCATATCGTCTATATTTGAATAGATATTTTCCTTTTTTTCTTCTTGTTTTTCCTTGTAAAATTTACCAGTACCAAAAATAGATGCATCGACACTTGTTTTATCTATAAGGCCAGCAGTACTTAATTCTTCAATATTTGGTAGGTCAGATAATTTTTGAAGATTAAAATGATTTAAAAATTCATCTGTAGTCGCATATTGAATTGGCTTTCCAGGTACATTTTTTCTACCTTGTGGTCTAACCCAATTCAACTCCATCAAAATCTCTAAGGTATTTGTTCCAAAAGCAACGCCACGAATATCTTCGATTTCGGCTCTTGTAACAGGTTGGTGATAGACTATTATTGAAAGAGTTTCGATAGCTGCTTTTGAAAGTTTTTTTTCTACTGTTTTTTGTTGTGACATTAAATGAGAAAGTTTTTCCGATGTTCTAAATGACCATCTGTTTGATATACAAACAAGGTTGATACCTCTATTAGAATAAAGATTTTTCAATTTTTCTAATATTTTAGGAACATTGATATTTTTTTTTATTTTTGACTGAATTGTTTCAATATCGAGTGGTTCAGCTGCAGCAAATAATATGGCTTCAACTTCACGTTCTCCATCAGCTATATTATTTGGAAAATTAACTATATTGTTTTTTTTAAATTTATTCATTGGCCTCTTTAATAAAAATTTCATCAAATAAATTTTTTTGTTTTATAATTACAGTGCCCTCTTTAACCAATTCTAAAGAGCCAGAAAAAATTCCTGCTTTTCCAGTTCTTTTTAAATTTTTTGTTTTTATGAAATTTCTTGGTATTAAGTCATCAATGTTTTTCCAGTCATGTAATTTTCCTAAATAATCTTTTATTATTTTTATTCCATCTTCTGTAGTAAAAACTGGCAGTTTGGGTATATTTATTTTTTGAAATTCTTTGGTCATAATTATTGAAGCATAAGTTTTTAAAATTTCAAATAATGAAAGCGAATATTTGTAGCTATTGATTGATCTAATTGAACCTTTCATTCCTCTTAAAAAGATATCTTTTCCCAGTCTTTTCTTTTTTAACATCTGATCTGACAATAGTCTTATTAATTCAAGTTTTTTAAGTTGTAATTTTAATTTTTCCGCAACTTCATTTGCTTTAAACTCTTCTTCTTCACTTTCAGGTAATAATAATTTTGATTTAAGATATGTTAACCAAGTTGCCATTAAAAGATATTCAGATGCTAATTCAAGATTTAAATTTTTAGCTTTTCTCATAAACTCTATAAATTGATCAGCAAGTTTTGTAATAGATATATTTTCAAGATTTACTTTTTGGGACTTAGCTAAATCAAGTAATACTTCAAGAGGTCCATTAAAATTATTTAAATTAACATTAAATTGATTTGAATCATTCATCTATATATCAATATTATCTTATAATTTTATTAAATTGCGATGTTTTTTTTTTAATAAATTCACTCACAGGTGGAGAATTTTCTGCAACTTTACTCATTTCATTTATTTTGCCATTACAATGTAAAACTAGATTGCAGCCAGCTTTAAATGCTTTTTTTGTATTTTCACTTATTGAATAAGTTAAAGCTTTCATTGAAATATCATCTGAAATAATTAAATTTTTAAAACCTATCTTTTTTCTTATAATATCAATCATAATCTTTGAATGTGTGGCAGTGTTTATCGGATCTTGTTTTTTAAAAATAATGTGGGCTGTCATTGCAAACAAACATTTTTTGTTTTTGAAGGGAAAAAAATCGTTTTTTAATAAAAAAGATGTTGGTTTATTAACAACTGGAATTTTTTTATGACTATCAACTTTTGTTATGCCATGTCCTGGCACATGTTTCATTATGCATGCAATTTTATTTATATGGAATAAGTAAATACAGATGTCGCCTATATTAGAAACAATAAATTTATTTTTTGAATAGGATCTATTTCCAATGATTTCATTGGATTTATATCTTCTTAAATCTAATACAGGAACTGTATTAATATTGAATCCTAGTGTATTTAAAATATTTGAAATTTGCTTAATATAAACTTTAAAATATAAATGAAACTTTTTTTTATCTGATTTAAATAGATTGCCAAAATATTCAGCTGTAAAAGTACTATTTTCAATAAATTTTTTTAATCTTGAAACCCTGCCACCTTCTTCATCAATTAATATTGGATATTTTTTATTATTAAATATATTTTTAATTTTATTTATAAGATTTTGTGTTTGCTTAATATTTTTAATATTTCTTGAAAATAAAATTATTCCCCAAGGTTTATATTTTTTTAAAAATTTAATCTCACCATTGGTAAGTTTTGACCCTTTTATGCCGCAAATAAAAGATCTATGTCTATTCATTATCATTTAATAAATTCCAAAAATAAAATTTTTTTTTTTTAGAATTTTTATTGTCGTCAATATACTCAATAATATTATCTGTATCACTGTTTAATACAATTAAATTTTCAGTGTTTTCATTTAGTATTGATTTATAAGAATTAATTGTTCTAAAAGAATTTTTTATGTTTGAATCAGAATGATAAAATTTTATTGTAAAAAATAAAAAAATAAAAATTACTGCTATATAAAATAAATACTTTAATTCTTTAATCATTACATTTTTTCAGGCGTAGCAACACCAAGAATTGTCATTCCTGATTTAATTACTTTGGAAATCGCTTTCAAAAAAACTAATTTATCTTCTGATATTTTTTTATCGGATGTGATAAATCTTTTGCTTTCATCATCTTTACCTAGATTCCAGTAAGAATGAAATTCATAAGCTAATTCATATAAATAAACAGGAATTCTATGAGGTTCAAGTTTGTTTGAGGCTATTTCTATACATCTTGGCCACTCTGAGATCTTTTTAAGTATTTTTATTTCTTCCTTAGAATAATTAAAATTAAAACTTTTGATTTTAATCTCATCATCTATTTTTTTTTCTATATTTCTAAAAACTGAGCAAATTCTTGCATATGAGTATTGCACATAGTAGAGAGGATTATCTTTTGATTTTTCTTTAACCTTTGTAAAATCAAAATCTATTTCTACATCGCTACTTCTATTTAACATTATAAATCTAGTGGCATCTTTTCCAACCTCTCTAATTAAATCTTCTACAGTTATGTAGTCTCCTTTTCTCTTAGACATTTTAAAGGGTTTGCCATCTTTGATTAGTTTAACCAATTGACTTACTTTACATATTAGTTTGTTTTTTTCTCCAGATATTGCTTCGACAACGGAACTAATTCTTTTTATATATCCAGCGTGATCCGCTCCCAATATATTGATTAGTAAATCATATTTTCTCTCAAGCTTATTATTATGATAAGCGACATCACTAGCAAAATAAGTCCAAGACTTATCTTCTTTTTGTAAAGCACGATCTTTATCGTCACCAAAGTAAGTTGATTTAAATAAAAGTTGATCTCGTTCAGTCCAATCTTTAATTTTTTCGGTTTCAGGAGCTTTGATTTTACCTTCATAGACAAAATTTTTTTTCTTAAGTTTGTCTATAGTTTTTTCAACTTCTTTGTTTTTTACAATATCGGTTTCACTAACAAAACCGTCATGAACAATGCCTAAATTATTTAAATTTAATTTGATTAATTTTAAAGATTCATCAACAGATAATTTGGTAAGAGTTTCAGATATTTTTTCAAAATTATCAAAATTTAAATTTTTATTATTTTCAATAATATTTTTGGCAATATTTATTAAATAATCACCAGGATATAAATCTGGATTATCTTTAGGAAAAGGTTCATTTTTAGTTATTTCTCTAATTCTATAAAAAACTGATTTAGAAAAATGCAAAATTTGATTTCCATGATCATTAACATAATATTCTTTAATGACCTTATGATTGTTAAAAGATAAGATATTTGATAGGACATCACCAAGTATTGCTCCTCGACAATGACCAACATGTAGTGGGCCTGTTGGATTTGCTGAAACAAATTCTATAAGATATTTTTTTTTTTTACTATTTTTATTAACTCCAAAATTTTTACTATCATAAATAATATCTTTTAAAAAAATATTCCAAAATGAACTTTTAAATTTAATATTAATAAAACCTGGGTTCTCAACTGTAATATTTTCAATATTATCATCATCTTTTTTAATATAATCAATTAGTTTACTTGCAATTTTTTTAGGAGCTTCATTATTAGGTTTAGCTAGAATCATTGCAACGTTTGTTGATATATCGCAATCAAATTGTGCCGGTGGAATGTCAACCTTAACACCATTTAAGTTTTCTGGAACTGTAATAGTTTTATTTTTTTTAACTATTTCTAAAATTTTAATTATTTTTTCTAAATAAATGTCAAATATATTCATTTGTTGTTATTATATAAATTAATTGCATATCGATCAGTCATACCAGATATAAAATCGGCTATTATTCTAAATTTATTGTTACTTTTAAATTTATTTTTATTTAAAAATTTATTTGGTTTTTTTGAGATTAGTTTAAACAATGCTTTAATTATTTTTTTTCCTTTATTATTTTTAATTAGTACAGTTTCGTTATTATACATTTTAAATTTTAAAAAAGACTTTATTTCATATTCAATATTATTAAATTCATCAGAAAAACTTACAACATTGTTTGATGAATTATAAATATTGTTTAAATTTTTTATTTTATAATGTTTTATATTTTTAATTGTATTACTTATTAAATCTTTAACCATTAAATCTATTGAATCCCTTATAATTTGATATATCAAAATTTCTTGATTTTTTCCTTTTATTTTTTTTTGATATGATTTGTAAATATGTTTAAAAAAATCTATTTCAATTAAATCTTTTAAAGTAAATAATTTGGCTCTAATTCCGTCCTGTATGTCATGATTGTTATATGCAATATCATCCGATTTACCTGCTATTTGAGCTTCCAGAGATGGGTATTTAGAAAAATTAATTTTACCTTTAAAATTTTTTACTCCAATTAAATTATTAACTTTTGTAAGGTTATAAATTGGTCCATTATGTTTTAAAAGTCCATCCAGAGTTTCAACGGATAGATTTAATCCTTTAAATTTCAAATACTTATTTTCAAGAAACATTATAATTCTTAAAGTTTGTAAATTGTGGTCGAATCCCCCATGGTCAATCATACAATCGTTTAATGACTCCTCTCCAGCATGACCAAAAGGTGTATGACCTAAATCATGAGCCAAACTTAATGTTTCGGCAAGATCATCATTTAAATTTAGATATCTCGTTATTGATCTAGCAATTTGTGCTACTTCAAGAGAGTGTGTAATTCTTGTTCTATAGTGATCACCATCTGTATTTACAAAAACCTGTGTTTTGTGTTTTAATCTTCTAAAAGCTGCACTATGAACAATTCTATCTCTATCTCTTTGAAAAGGACTTCTATATTTATTTAAAGGTTCTTTTAAAAGTCTGCCCTTGGTCTTAAATAGTCCTATTTTTGAGTAAATTTTCATACTTTAAACTTGGTAAATAAATATTATATTAGTAATAACAGTGTTCTGTTATGATTAAAGAAATTAAATTTACAGATAAAGCAATAAAACAAATCAATCATTTGATTTTAACAAAGAATAAAGGGTCATATTTTAGAATCGCAATTAAAGGTGGAGGTTGTTCAGGATTTCAATACGATTTTTCTTTTGATAAAAAAGCTAACGATGATGATCTTAAATATGAAAATATATTAATTGATAAAACATCTGCAGATTTATTAAAAGGTTCTGAAGTTGACTATGTTGAAGAATTAATTGGTAACTCTTTTAAAATTAATAACCCACAAAGTAAATCTTCTTGTGGATGCGGTGTATCATTTTCACTATAAATGATAATTAGCTCCTGGAATGTTAATTCTGTAAGAGCGAGAATATTAAATATTAAGGAATATCTTAAAAAATTTTCACCAGACATTGTTATGTTTCAAGAAATCAAAACAGAAGATAAAACTTATCCCTATGATGATTTAAATTCGACTGGTTATAAAAGTTATGTATTCGGACAAAAAGCTTATAATGGTGTGGCCATTTTATCAAAAAATGAGCTAACAAATATACAAACTGATATTTTTAAAGACAAATTAAAACAATCAAGAATAATTACTGCAGACATTAATTATAAAAAAAAAATGATCAAATTAATTAACATCTATACGCCAAATGGAAACCCTGTTGATACTGAGAAATACACTTATAAGAAATATTGGCTTGATAATTTAATTAAGTCTTTAAAATCAATATTAAAAAAAAATAAAAATGTAATGATTGGTGGCGATTTTAATATAATACCTGCTGCTGAGGATGTTCATAATCCTAAATCATATGAAAATGATGCATTGTTTAGATTAGAAATCAGAAAAAAACTAAGAGAAATAATTAATTTAGGTTTCCATGATGCTTATAGATATATTCATCCAGAAAAGGAAGGATATACTTTCTGGGATTACACAAGTGGTGCATGGCCAAAAAACAATGGCATGAGAATCGATCATTTCCTTGTTTCTGATGTTTTAATTAACTCTATAAAAGATATAAAAATAAATAAATATCCTAGAGGAAGAGAAAAGCCTTCAGATCATACACCTATTGAAATTGAATTAACTTAGAGATTTAATTTTATTAACTAATTCTTCATTAATATTTCTTGGTCCTTTATCTAATCTATTCTTATGACGTCTTTCACCGGGAAGTCGAACGCCTTCCATGGATTTCATTTTTTCAAAAAATTCACCTGAATGCTTATCCCAATCATTTCCAGATAATTTATCGGGCGAGATTGCTAAAATAAATTCACCTCCACTAGGTGGTCCACCATCATTATTATCTTTTGAGGCTGTCTCGTAACTGAAATTATCTCCAACTAGTGCTCCTGCTAATAACTCAACCATCATCGCTATTCCTGATCCTTTATAACCACCAAAAGGTAATAACACTCCACCATCAGCTATCTCCCCAGGGTCTGTTGTCTCTTTGCCTTCTTTTGTTAAACCTGTTCCTAAAGGAACTTTGTGCCCTTCTCTTTTAGCAACTTGAACTTCCCCCATTGCCATTGATGCTGTGGCCATATCATAAACGACTGGAGTTTTTCCTGGTCTTGGCCAGGCAAATGAGATTGGGTTAGTTCCAAATAATGGTTTTATAGCGCCAGCAGGCGCAACAGCAGGTTTGTATGATGTGCATGCAAAAGCAACTAAGCCCTGCTCTGCAATCATTTCTGTTTCGGGCCACATAGCTGCCATGTGATGTGAATTATTAATTGCTAAAACGGCTACTCCATTTTCTTTAGCTGCTTTTATTAATTCTGGAATACTTTTGTTTAAAACAACAGGAGCTAAACAGTTATTGCCTTGAACTTTAATTACAGATGCTGAAATCTTTTTAACTTCAGGTTTTCCTTTGCCATTGATTTTTCCGCTTTTTAAACCGCTGACATAAGCAGGTAGTCTAAATAAACCATGAGATAATGAACCATCTCGTTCTGCATTTCTAATTAAA
>MDSZ01235271.1_pt1 | contig 14765 bp, 12 predicted proteins | sample 811201 | NCBI WGS metagenome assembly MDSZ01 (sample SAMN05326647, study PRJNA326480) | marine metagenome | isolation source: seawater | place: Indian Ocean: North | collected 2010
TATTGGGTAAGCAAAATTTGTACGAACATAGTACTAGAGTGCCCTTCATCGTAAGTGGCCCAGGAGTCCCAAAAAACAAAAAGATTTCAGCACCAATCTATCTTCAGGACATCATGCCCAGCACGCTCGCAATTGCTGGAGTGGAGAAGCCAAAACATGTTCAATTCAATGACATAATGCCTTTGGTCATGAGTAAGAAGCCCAAACCTCCTTATAAAGAAATTTATGGAGCATATTTAGACGCTCAACGTTCAATCACAGTAGGAAATGAAAAGATCCTCGTTTACCCAAGTGTTCCCACCATTCGGGTTTATGACATTGGCCGCGATCCTCTTGAAACAAAAGACATAGCCTCTACAAAAAAAGGAAAAGCTATAATTTCAAAACTATTTCCGCGATTGCTTGAATTACAAAAAGATATGGAAGATGATTTGGACCTCACTGATACCTTTCCCGAGTTTGCATCCAAGCAATAATTAATATTCAAGGAATTACATTTTATTTAGACTTAGAAAAAGGTCTTTACGGAGGAGTTGTTTATTTTCCAAACTCTTCAGAAAACAAGTCAAGACATATCAATCTACGGTTGTCGCGAGCGATAATCTTACCATCTGAGTATGCAAAGTGAGCCCTACCCTGTCCTAAAACTTGCTGTTGTAATACCGGCTTAAACGCAACAGGCGTGGCATCAAAAACGGTAAACTCACCTTTCTCGGAAAGGCATAGTATTTGTTCACCAACACCAATTAAATGACCATTCCCAATGGATTGAGTCCATTGAACCTCGCCATCGGAAAATTTAATGCAGCGTAAATTGGCCCCACGTTCCTGCCTGCCATGAAAGCCAAATAAATAATCTCCTTTCGCAACGGGCGTTGAATAATGGCAATCGAGCACTCCTTTTCGCTTCCACTTGTTAGTAAAATTTACCTCTTGATCGCTTGAGGTGAAATTCCAGTATCCTGCTCCAACCTCATAGCAGGAAGACAAAAATATTCCGTTTTCTAAAATCAAAGGACTGGCGGCATTAACCGAAGCGTTGATTGGAGATTGAAATCGATTAAAAAACACTTCCTTTCCATTTCTCGCATCAACCACAACTAATCCTTGTCTCATAAAAGCTACAGCTAGCTGGGTTGCACCTATGCGTAATGGAATTACAGATGAATAGTCATTTCCATAAACTTTACTAGCCCAAAGGATGTCTCCTGTCTTCAGGGATAACGCAATCAATCCAACCCTGCTTCCCCCTACATCAAATATTACTTTTTCATTGAGGATTAAGGGAGAAGAACACCTTCCAAAAAAACCTTTGGCGGAATCGAAATCCTTGGATAAATCTTTTATCCACCTGATACAACCGGTTTTTCTATCAAAGGCATGGACTAGACCCTGTGGGCTATGCGTAACAACAAGATCCTGACTGACTGCAGGTGTGGACCGTGGACCATTTTCCATACCGAAATCATCGCGATATTGAGAATCAAAAGAAACCCGCCAAATCACATTTCCTGTGCTCAAACTGTAAGCAGTCAAATTCTCTTTATTTCCTGTACGGTCGTGAAGAAATACTTTTTGCCCAGAAACAATTGGGCTAGACCATCCTGTACCAACTGCATTTTGCCACAAAACATTAGTGTCATTCAGCTTGGGGTTTGAGGATAAATTCAAGTTTCCTTCCACATAACCATTGTGATTAGGACCCAACCAATTCGTCCAGTCATTTTCTGAGGCGAAAATATCTAGAATCAAAAAGCAGAAAAGTAGCCTAATAAAAAGATTTTGCCAGGGATTCACTTTCAATAAAATTTATGAGGCCAATGCTTATTCAAAATACTTTACTTGAGTATTTCGGACGACTCCTAAGCCCAACTCTTGGGCATATCTAAAAAGTAAAGAATTGTTTAATTCTCTGCGGCTGAGTTTTCGTTTCTCTCTCATGCTGTTAATGGTCTTCCAAGCAATAAAATCCAATGAAAATGGATTTCTGCTTAGATAAAAACGGTTTTGCTTTTCTGTATACTTGGAATCAAAACGCTGACCATTAGCCACCTGGTAATTAGAGAAATCGAGTATTGAAAAAATTCGCTTCTCCCAGATTTCGGGAATAGCCATAATTTCAGCAACCGTTGCCGGTGCCATCGTTTTCTTCTGTAAAAAACGGCCATAGTTGTTCACTGATCCTAGTGAAATATTTGCCGCAGCACCATCTACACCCAAAAACACATCATCCATGGGTACGGCTAGATTAATCCAAAACGCATCTTTGAATAGCAATGCGGGAAGATAGCTTTTTCGTTCTTCCAATTGGCGTCTTTTAGGTTCAGCAGGAAACTTAAGAATATACTTAGCCCGATCAAACGAAGTTGGGGGAAGTGGACTATCGTGGAACCAACCATCCATAAAATAGTCTTCATCCAGTGAATGCAAAACACGATAACCATTGTATAAGCTTCCCAGTTCCTCAGAAATAAAGCCTGCTTCCTTTAAGCCATCTTTTTCGCGATCGAAGAGAACTATATCTTTTTTTTCATAGCCCCGCGTATTTAACCAATCCAAGATACTATCAAGTAGATTTCTTGAGGTCTGGATGCCGGGAGCTAAGTAAGTGTCCAACTTGATGGCGATAAGAGGAAAAGAATTTGGGCTTATTTGCAAGGCATGATCTGCCTCAAAAACAGGTAAAATTCTCGAAATACTAGATGCATATTCAGATTTAGTCTCTCCCGCAACACCACTGTAAGCCCAATCTTTATTGACCTCAGCTATCTTATCAGTCGAATTATTGCGATCCATTCTTTGATAAATGGATGGACTCTCTTCTGCTTGGAGTAAAAGGAATGTGAATAAGGAAATTACAATTAAGGCTACCATGGCTTGACGTTTATCGTTACTATGCAAATGAAATAATGATGAGAATGGCAAACTTAACGAACATCCTACCACTAATTTGGTTATTACTGTTGTTTTGCGGTGGATGCGGTGCAGGCGATAAAGTTGAGGAAACCTCCACAGAGACAGAGCAGTCTGCACAAGCACAAAAACTGCCTGATCTATCCAATGCAGTAGAAAAAAGAATTGAAGGAAAAACGGCCGAAGCCATCAAAATCTTACGAAAATTTAATAGTGAATTCCCTGATTCCCATGCAATTCTTATCCAACTAGCCAGAGCATTACTTGAGGCTGACCAATTTGCTATGTCCGCTTTTCGCTTTGATCAAGCGATTGCAGCCGGTGCCAGCGAAAAAGCATTAAAAGAAGCGGCTCAGGCATACACACTCGCGGGAGATTTAAATTCTGCAGCAGAGAGGTTCGGGGATTATTTATTAGTAAATGACAAGGATTTTGAGAGTTGGGCTAAATACGGACGAGTTTTGGCAAACATCAACCAACCGACCAAGGCAATTAATGCCCTAACCAAGGGATCGGATCACCTTACTTACAATGACTGCCTAATGATGGGAAATTTACTCTCTTCCAAAAACTTAATTCCTCAGGCCGAATTTTGGTATAAAACTGCGCACGGAAAAGAAGCAGACAATCCTGCTCCACTCCTTTCCCTTCTCAAAATAAAACTTACATCTCAAAAGGCACAGGAATCAGAGGATTTAATTTTTCAAATTGAAAAACTGAGCCCTGGAGCTTTGGAGCAATCGGCATTAGCGGAGAGTTCTTCAAACTTACTCAGCCAAAGAAACTTAGGTGAATTTATACGGAGAGGATTTGCACCAAGCGAAATTTCCATTTCTCAGATGATTGAAGTCCTCAACAATAAAGAAAGCCCCATTCCAACTAAGCCAGTGACCGCAAGGGGGCCCAAGTTACCTCCAACCCGTCCGAATGAAGAAATTCCTGATTTCAACGAAAGACAACCTGATAGTAGCATAAGTCCCTCCACGGAAACAACTCCTAGTGCGATGAACCTCGCTGCCGCTTTTTCTACTCCCCCCCCGGAAAAAATAATTTCACCCGTACAATCAAACATTGAAAAAGCACGAATCGCTTATCTCGACCGGAAATACCAAGAAACCTTGTATTCCGCCAGATCGGCAATTAAAGAAAACCCTGATGATGCCGAAGCATGGAAGCTATGCTCTCAGGCACACTTTCAACTCGGGGAAACACAAGAGGCAGAGATGACGATTCTTGAAGCAATCAGACATGAGCCGAGCAACTTTGACATCCGCATGGATTATTTAAGAATTGCGAGAGAAACACTTAGTTCTTCCCGCTATTTGGCTGAGCTTGAAAAGGCTCGCGAACTATTCCCTGATTCAAGTGATTTGGTTTGGGAACTTGCACGAAGGTACCACTTGGTTGAAAGAATGCCAGTGACAGCGGGTGTTTTGTACCGCAAGGTTATCGAACTGGAATCATCCGGCAGTCCCCTTTCAAGGCAAGCAGAAATGGAACTTTTGAAACTAAGAGAGTAGGCTTCCTGAATTAAGAATGCCCAGACTTGCAGATGGTTTTGTCGGTGAATTAAAAGACCGAATTGATTTATTTGACATAGTAAGTCGGTATGTTCAGCTTAAAAAAAGCGGATCTAGTTGGGTGGGCTTAAGCCCTTTTAATAAAGAAAAAACACCTTCTTTTTATGTTCATCCTCAAAAAGGCTTTTTTAACTGCTTTAGTTCAGGCGAAAAAGGAGATGGCATTACTTTCATTCAAAAAATCGAAAATCTCGATTTTTACGAAGCCGTTGAATATTTATCGCGTGAATTTAATATTCCTCTCCGCTTTCAGGAAGGAACATCTTCCCTACAACCACTTGGGCAATCTCTAAGAAAAGAGCTATATGCTCTTCAGGAAATGGTGAAAGATTGGTTTCACGAGCAATTTAACGGGAATAACAAAGAAAGTGAGACAGCCCGTGACTATTGGATTAATGAAAGGACATTCACTCAGGAGACGGCCATCCAATTCGGAGTTGGTTATGCACCTGTCGACCGGTTTGCCCTGGGCAAATTTCTTAGGAAAAAATTAATCCCTGACCATATTCTTGCAAAATCAGGCTTATTCTACGAAAGAAAGAATCAGAGTGATTGGGTTTCTATTTTTTGCGGAAGACTGATGATTCCTATTCGGGAAAAATTAGGCCGGATTTGTGGTTTCACCGGCAGAAAATTATCAGTCACTCCTGAATGGGGTGAAAAAAAAGCCCCAAAGTATGTAAACTCTCCAGAGACTCCCATTTTTCTGAAAGGGCAATTATTGTTTAATTTAGATTTGGCGAACAAAGCGATCAATGAGCAAAAAGACTTTCTGTTAGTGGAAGGACAACTCGATGCAATCCGTTGCCATACCGAAGGCTTTCATACTACAGTTGCTCCTCAAGGGACCGCCTTTAAGGATTCACAGGCAGAGCTTATGCGGAAATCAAATCCCCGTAGGATTGTTTGCTTACTTGATGGCGACGAAGCTGGGCAAAAAGCCGCCCTTTCCTATGTTCCTATTTTTTTAAAAACAGGTCTAGATGCCCATTTTGCAACTATCCCCATCGGCTCGGACCCTGACCAGATATTGGTCAATCAGGGAAAGGCAGGCCTCCAGAAATTAATTCAAGAAGGACAAACGATGGTGAACTATGTTTGCTCAAAAATCCTGAGTTCTAATCCTACGCCTCAGGAAAAGACAAGAGTGGGTGACTTTTTTTTCCCTCCCCTTGCAGAGATGGACTCGATGGTTCTTTGCGATTCCTATCTCAATGAAATATCCGTAACCCTGGGCGTGCCATCTTCGTCGGTAAAAGCTGACTTCAACAAGTACAAAAACAACCGACGACCTGTCTATCAAGAAAGAGCCTCAACCCCTTCCTCTCAAAAGAAGCCCGATCGAGGCACTGAACGATTGACAACTGCAGAAGATGATTTACTTTATTGTCTTTTGCATGATGTTCGCCTTGGAAGATCCCTTGCACAAATTTTTGACCCTTCGTGGCTTGACACAAAGGTCGTTGCTGGTCGCATTCTTGGAAATGTCATTGCTGAAATCTCCGCAGATGGTCCATTGTCCATACCCGAAATGGAAGAGCTTCTGGAAGAGGATGATGAACGCTTCCTTTTTCAAAGCATCATTTTCCAAGAGAACGAAGAAGACCCAGACCAAAACATCATCGAACTTGCCAACCATTGTATCTCTGCTTTGTTCGTCAGGCAGTCTCGTAACGCAGAAAAAAATCTTCTAAACAATCTTCAAGAAAATACCTCGACTTCGCTTTCCACTGACGATTTACGTGCACAACTAAAAGAAATTCGTATTTCCCGCAAATCACCTCCTCAAATTTTTGATACCGAGCTAGAGCCCAAACCTTAATATGCCTACCACAAAGAGAAAATCCACAACCACAGCGCCTAAAACCAAGACAGCAAAAACTCCGAGTGCATCTACGAAAAAAGTTGCCTCTAAATCAAAAGTAACTGCTAAAAAAAGCGAAACTCCCAAATCGAAGGCCACCGCACCCAAGACTAGAGCTACTGCAGCCAAACCAACGGCAACAAAGAAAAATAAAACTCCGGTTGCAAAAAAGAATACCGCCAAAGTCTCATCCTCCAAGATTGCCGCTAGCAAGATGAAAAAGGATGTTGAACCTCATGCTCTCGACGACGAGGTTACTGAAAAAGTCCGTGAATTGATTCACCTTTCCCGCGAACAAGGCTTTCTCACCTACAGAGATGTAGACAAAGCCCTACCCAAAATCGCTGATCAACCGGAAGAACTCCAAAATGTAATTTCAATTTTCAACAACCTGGAAATCAAACTGATGGATTCCAAAGATGTTGAGAAATTTAAGAAGAAAAAAGAGGAAACAGAAGAAGAAACAGCCAGGACAAACCAAAGCGATATGCTTGATGATCCTGTCCGTATGTATCTAAAGCAGATGGGGAAAGTCCCACTACTTTCACGAGAAGAAGAAGTTGATATCTCCAAAAGAATTGAAAGTGCCGAAACGGCTGCTCTCAAAATCATTTATTCAGTCTCATTGACTAATGATTTCCAACTTGAGATCTGTAAGAAGCTACTCGAACGGGAAGAACGTTTTGACCGCGTAGTTTTAGACAAGAAGATTGATAGCCGGGAAGCATATTTCAGATCCCTGAATAAGCAGGTAATTGCACTTGAAGATTTGGATGCAAAAATCAAAAAAGCATGGGTAAGTTTCGAAGCTGCCAAAAATGAAACCCAACGCAAAAGATCTCTCACGAGGTTTAAAAATTACGAGGGTGAACTCGCTCCCATTTTCAAAAAGTGTTGTTTAAAACTCAAAGTATTTGAGGATTTCCTTCAGCAAGTAAACCCAGATTTGAAAGCCATCGCCCGGAATCTTCACAACCTAGAGTTGTCGAAAAAGGACTTGGCGAAAATTAAAAGAAAAGGTGTAAAACTTGAACAGATAAAAACCGACCTCAAGGAAGCCCGCTCCAAATTTCGCATGGAACCAGACGAACTGGTTGCCCTGATCAAAGATTTAAGGCTAAACATGCGTCTTGCCCATAAGGCAAAGACTGAAATGGTCGAAGCGAACCTGCGTCTCGTCATTTCAATCGCCAAGAAATATACGAACCGCGGACTTTCTTTCCTCGATCTTATTCAGGAAGGGAACATGGGGCTCATGAAAGCGGTCGAAAAATTTGAATACCGCAGAGGATACAAATTTTCGACATATGCTACCTGGTGGATTCGTCAGGCAATTACCCGTTCTATCGCTGACCAGGCACGCACAATTCGTATTCCCGTGCACATGATTGAAACCTTGAACAAGGTAATGCAGGTACAAAAACAATTGTTGCAGGAACTTGGTCATGAGCCAACTCCGGACGAAGTCGCCAAAGAAATGGGCCTACCATTAGATAAGGTCCAAAGCATCATGAAAATGGCACAGCAACCGATCTCATTGCAAAGCCCTGTAGGGGACAGCGATGATACGAACTTCGGAGATTTCATTGAAGATAAAGGGGCAGAGAATCCTTATGATATGACTGCCTACTCTCTTCTTAGGGAAAAAATCATTGATGTTCTCGACTCACTCACCGAGAGAGAAAGAAATGTATTATCTCTAAGGTTTGGATTAAAAGATGGATATAGTCGTACTCTTGAAGAAGTTGGTCGACAATTCAAAGTAACCCGTGAACGTATTCGACAGATTGAAGCTAAAGCACTCCGTAAAATGCGTCACCCAACCCGAATACGACAATTGCATGGGTTCTTTGAAGCCGATCAAAGTTCTGTTAATAAACCAAAACCTGAAGCTCTTCGTCAATTGGGGCTCTAAGCTCTGATATTTATCCTGCGAAGAGTTTGACAAAAAAGTTGCTTAGAAATAGTCGCTGAAGTAGAATTTTACTATGATAACAAACACTCCAATCACTTTGGCATTCATCGGAAACTTCGGTGGTGGTGAGATTATTCTGATTTTCCTGATCGTACTTCTCCTTTTTGGTGCCAAGAAAGTTCCTGAACTTTTTCGTTCATTGGGTAAGGGAGTAAATGAATTCCGCAAAGCTAAAAACGAGTGGGAACAGGACATTCAGGATGTGATGAACCAAGAACCGTTGGAAGATCACGACTTTGATCAAAAAGCCTCCTCTGAAAAGGAAACTGATAAGGTTAATTCCGAAGAGGAAAAACAGGCTGCTTCTTAATCAGTCCTTAGCCACCTGCTAGGACCGGTCTAAAACCCAAAGCAGACAGCCACTCACAGATCACTTCACGTTGATCTCCCTGAATTTCCATCTGGTTATCACGCCAACCACCTCCGGTACCCAGTCTAGACTTTAGTCCTTTGAGCATTCGTTTGAAGTCATCTTGCGAAATCCTCGAGGGGAATCCTTTGATTGTGGTTACAGTCTTACCACCACGACCGCTTTTTTCACGCCTGACCTCTAAGCGTTCTCCTTTACCTAACTTATCAGAAGAGGAAACCTTTACCTTAGGAGATGCAAGAGACGAAGGGTTGGTTGGTAGTGAATTGAGACCTTCCGATACTAATCCATCAAAAGGATTGGATCCAAATTCTTCAACAGATTCAGTAGGGAGTCTTTCTTTTTTTCTGCTCACTTCTGACAAATTCCTTTTTCCGGAGTACCCCCTTCGATCCAAAGAAGGGCTTTTTCATAACTTCTATTTTGAAGAAAATGACGAAGTCTTGCATCCAATTCAGCCCCGTTTGACTCAAGGATGTCATCCAACTGCTTCAGTGCTGAAATCAAATCTCCTTGACCACCCTTTCCCGAAGAAACAATCGTACGCAAAGATTCCGTGATTATATCGATCATATGACCCTTTCAACCAAACTCCTCCATTTGCACAAGCTTAAAGATAGATTACAGGCTCAATGAATAAAAAAAGAGTATGCATTTTAGGAGCCGGTTTGTCTGGTATATCACTTGCCTTATCTCAAGAAAATAAAGGTAAACAGGTATTGATTTTTGAAAAAGACTTACGAGTTGGTGGGGTGCTCGAGTCAGTGAAATCGAACGGTTATCTCATGGATTATGGTGCGAATACTTTGAGTGTTCGGACAAAAAAAACTGAAGATTTCCTCAAACAACACAAAATCCTGGAATATGCTGTAGATGCAAATCAGAAATGTTCCAAGAGGTTCATAGTTAAAAAGAATCAAATAATCTCATTACCCCAAGGCCCACTTTCGTTTCTTTCCTCTTCTTTTCTCAGTCCTCTTGGCAAGTTAAGGCTCTGCCTGGAACCTTTTATTTCCCGTAAACAAGACAACGCTTCTAAAGAAACTATGGCCAGCTTCGTTGAAAGAAGATTGGGGAAACAGGCACTTGATTATGGGGCTAACCCTTTTATAGGAGGTGTTTATGCCTCTCGTCCCGAAAGCTTAATTTTAAAACATGCCTTTCCTCGTTTATATGAAACTGAGCGTAAATTTGGTTCGATTTTTTGGGGAATGATGCGGGGAGGGGTTCAACCATCAGAAAAACTTCCGAAGTCTCGTCTCATATCCTTCCAAGAAGGAATGCAGGAATTACCCAAAAGATTAGCAGAAAAACTGCAAACTCCTCCTGTTCTCGGATGTGAAATTAAAAAAATTGAAATTAAGAATAATGGTAAATGGAGCGTTCAGGGAGAAACTCAAGATGGAAAAATTAAAGAAGAGCTTTTCGATGAGGTGATAAGCACACTACCGAGCCATGTGCTTTTAAATATCGAGTGGGTAGGGATCAAAGCTGCCCATCTTCTTAAAACACTTACACAAACATTCCACCCTCCCCTTGCCCTCTGCTTTCAGGGGTTCAATAGACAACAGATCCAGCATCCCCTGGATGGCTTTGGTTTCCTGGTACCTGAGAAAGAAAAAAGGAAGATTCTTGGTACTCTTTTTTCCAGTACTTTATTTCAAAATCGAGCTCCAGAAAACTGTGCCCTTCTCACGACCTTCGTTGGTGGAGAAAGAAACCCCGAATTATGCACTCTTCCGGAAAGTGAGATTATGGAACTCGCTTACAAGGAAAATCAGAAGCTTTTGGGAATCGATGGAAAACCGACATTTGAACATATTAAATTATGGCCAAAATCGATTCCCATTCCTGATTCCACAATGGACGCGAGAATAAAGGCTGCCTCAGCATTAAGTTTAGAAAACAAGGGACTCCAGATCCTAGGTTCCCATATAAATGGAGCACCCCTTCCCAATTGTATGGTCACCTGAAGGCCATATCTCTCTTTGACTAAATGTAATCATACACTAGGATATTACAGGTTTTATAATCTCTTTCCGTTTATTGACTAACCATGATTTCTGACCCCACAACCAAACCGGTAAAAACAGCAATTTTGCTTTTAAATATGGGAGGTCCCGAATCTGCTGATGAGGTACACCCTTACCTCAAGGAACTTTTTCAAGATAGGGAATTGCTCAAACTTCCTGTTCAAAAAATCCTGGGCAATTTTATTGCGTGGAGAAGAACCCCCTTCATCCAGCAAAGATATGAAGAGCTGGGTCAGTATTCTCCTACGAGAAAAATCATGGAAGATCAGGGCGAGCAAATCGCAGCATTACTGGACGAAACGAGTCCTGAAACCGCTCCGCATGCATGCGTACCCGGTTTCCGCTATGCGGTTCCCCGCACAGGTGAAGAATTGAAACGATTTCAAAAAGCAGAAAGAATTATTTTGTTCTCTCATTATCCTCAGCATAGTTGTTCGACTAGCGGATCAAGCCTCTGTGATGCGTACCGTTGGCTCAAAAATAATCCCGAACTAAAAGACAAAATTTCTGTAATTGACCGCTGGTGGGACCGTCAGGATTACACCGACCTATGGGCCAAGCTTATTGAAAAGAAGTTTCGTGAGTTTTCGAGCACCCATAATTTGAAGGATGAAGAAGTGCTCGTACTTTATTCCGCACACAGCCTCCCTGAAGCTTACTGTCTTGAAAAAGGAGACCGATATAATCAGGAAATTCAAGGCTCAGTCGGAAATATCGAAAGAAAACTCAAAGAACTTGGTCTTCACCATAACCATGCCCTTGGTTGGCAAAGTAAGGTAGGTCCCAAACGGACAAAATGGCTATCACCAAGTACCCCAGAAGTGATTGAAAAAACCGAAGAAAAAGCAATTTTGATCGTCCCCATTGCTTTTACCACCGATCACATAGAAACCCTGGATGAAATCGATATCGAATTTCGTGAATATGTTGAAGAAGCAGGTAAATTATTTAGTCGGGCAGATTGCTTTAATCTAGAGGAAACTTTTATCCAACTTTGTGCCAAACTTGTCCAAGAGCATATGTCCGAGAGTTATAAATCTTCAATTCGGCCTTGTTGCGAGAATTGTGTAGGGCAAGACTGTGCAGCAATGCGGGAATTCTTTTCCTCTTGTCCCGTTCATTATCAAGACTAATTACTAAGCGGAATTCACTTCTGACATTTGCTAATTATGAGTTTTAACGAAGCAAGAGATGTACTCTGGATAGCCTCCATACTATATCTTTTTGCGGTCGGCTTTGGTTTTGCCAGCACTTATTTTTCAAAAAACAATTTCTGCAAACAGGCAACTCTCCTTGCCATTATAGTTGGTTTTTTTCTGCAGACCCGTGGTCTCTACCTCCGCGGATTGGAAATTAGCGGGTGCCCCCTAGGTAACAACTTCGAAAGAATACAGTTCATTACTTGGTCGCTGATTGTAACCTTTCTTATTTTGCGACTCCTATGGAAACTTAACTTGCTAGGATCCTTGTGCTCCGGCATGGCAGGTTTTTTTGGAATTATTTCCCTGATCAATGCTCAGTGGGATCATAAATACTGGATCGAAACTTCTTACCAACGTCTTTTCTCTGACCCGTGGATTGAACTCCACGCTTCAATCGCAATTTTCAGTTATGGAATCTTCGCCCTGCTCGCAATCGTGAGTGCAATGTATCTAATTCAACGGAAATCACTTCTTTCCAAAAAATCAGGAATATGGGGGACATTTCTTCCGCCCATTCACGACCTTGATCATTCCGCTTTTAGACTCCTTTTAGTCGGCACCCTTTTTCTAAGTCTTTCTATTATTGTTGGAGGAATGCACTGGATTCAACACCCAGAATATGTAACTTCGTTTAAACTATTTATCACCCTTCTGCTTTGGGCAGGCTATTCTATTCTTTTCTTTTTAAGATACAGTAACCGGTTGTTTGGATCCAAATTCGCCAAAACAGCGATCACTCTTTTCGTTGTAGCCATCGTCAGCATGGGATTTGTGAATTCGAAAAGCAGAAATGAAAACCATCCAATAACTTCTTTTCAACCCCAAGATGAGTAATAGCGAAAACTCTAAATCGTTGCACCTTTTGGGAAGCTCTCATCATATTGCCGACTTAGCTGTTCGCGAAAAGATAAGTTTACCACAGGACAAAATCGATGAATTTTACAACGGACTCTCTGCCCTTCCCGGCTTAGACGAATGTTTGCTTTTAAACACCTGCAACCGTACCGAGATTTACGGTGCATCAAACAATGGATTCTCTTCCGATCTTTTGCACAAATACCTGAGTGATTTTCGAAAAATTGACCCAGACTTTTTACATAAACATTCGTATCGACACTCCGGAGAGAAAGTGGTTCGTCACCTTTTCGAGGTAACTGCTGGCATTGACTCTCAAATGGTTGGAGAAACTGAAATATTGGGTCAGGTCAAAAAAGCTTATGAAGATGCCTGCGAACGGAATGTTTCCGGAAAAATGTTAAATCGTCTTTTTCAAAAAGGCTTCCAGGCCGCGAAATGGGCCAGAACGAACACAGGAATATCCAAAGGCCAAATCAACCTGGGTAATGTTCTTTGCGAACTTGCCCGCAGAATCTTCGGCAAAGTTTCCAACTCAAGGCTTCTTGTGATCGGAGCAGGCGAAGTGGCTGAGTCAGCGATGGAAGCATTTAAATCGAGAGGTTCCCAAGCGATAACTATAACAAGCAGAACCTTCGACTGGTGTCCACTAAGTCGGAGAAAACCCGATGAGCTAGCTGAGAAATTTGGAGGATTCGCCCTATCCTTCTCTAAATATCAGGAATCACTCCATCATTTTGATGTAATCCTGACATCCACCGCAAGTGGAAGATCCCTTATCTCAGAATTTGAAGTTCGTAAAGCTATGAAGCACAGACCAGCAAAACCTCTCTTCCTGATTGATGCTTCTGTTCCCCGTAATATCGATGAATCAGTTGCGAAAGTGGATAATGTTTTCCTCTACAATATGGACGATGTCTCAGCCATCGCCAACGAGAACTTAAAGTCTCGCATAGCGGAAGTGGAAAGATGTCGAAATGTGCTCAGTAAAAAGGCAGTTAGGATTTGGGAACAAATGACCCATCATGCCATGCCTAGTTCATCTGCCAGCCAATCGACTGCATCCAATTCCTGAGGGTTTCTCAACTTTTCTCTCAACTGTTCAGATGCTTCTTTGAAAGCCTTTTGATTTTTGCTTTCATTCGCCAAAATTTCCTTAACAGCTAATGACAAGGAAGCACCATAGGCGTCAGATTGAATGAATTCCTTATAAGGAGGTGCATCTGGCAAGAGCAGGTTTGCCATTCCCAAAAAAGGGACATTGATCAGGATCTTACCAAGCAGGTAGGTTAGAAAATGTGCTTTATAGGCGATTACTCCGGGAATACCTGCCAAAGCACAGGCAAAAGACATCGTTCCCGAACTCATTAAAGCTACGCGTGCCTTCAAACCGTGCAGGTTTTCGCGAATTAATATTCGATTACGGAGGGTTGGTCTGTGGGAAAGAATTTGCTCCACACAATCTTTTATCTGAGGACTGGGCACAGGTACCTCAATTTTCAAATCCGGGTCATATTCCATGAGCTTTTCCGCAGCATCCAAAAAACAAGGAAGGATTCTTTGGATTGGCTGAACTCGGCTACCAGGCAACAAAAGGAGGGGGCCCTTTTCATCATAGCTGACTGGAGAACTATAATCGCCTCCAACAAAAGGATGCCCCACAAATGATACCGGCAAGCTAACATCTTCATAGCATTTGACTTCAAAAGGGAAAATTACGGCCAAGCTATCCAAAACATTGGCCATCTTAAATCTTCTTTTGGGCTTCCAAGCCCACAGTTGAGGACTCACATACTGGAGCACCTGAATATCTCCGCCACCCTTCTTTGATAGTCCTTTTTCCCTAAGTGTTTCAGCCAGTCTCAGGTTGAAACCCGGGTAATCAATAAGAAGAATGGCTTTAGGACGAAACTCTTCTACCCATTGCAAGGTGCACCCAAAAAGTTTTTTAAAAAAAACATAGTTTTTGAGCA
>MDSZ01005004.1_pt1 | contig 14761 bp, 15 predicted proteins | sample 811201 | NCBI WGS metagenome assembly MDSZ01 (sample SAMN05326647, study PRJNA326480) | marine metagenome | isolation source: seawater | place: Indian Ocean: North | collected 2010
CAAGAGAGCTAGCGTTTGGATTAGGAATAGAGCCAGAATTAATAAGAAGAGCCTCAGAAACTATAATAGGTTGTGCCAAAGCTTTTAGTGAATTAGATGCAACAATGGTTGAGGTAAATCCATTAGTAATTTCAAAACAAAAACAAATATTGGCATTAGACTGCAAGATGAGTTTTGACAACAATGCGATGTTTAGAAGAGACAAAGTATCTGAATTAAGAGACAAAACACAAGAGGATGAAAAAGAAGTTTACGCCTCTGATAGAGGTTTAAATTATGTTAGTTTAGAAGGAAACATTGGAAACATTATTAATGGTGCCGGGTTGGCAATGGCATCAATGGATATGATTAAACTTGCTGGTGGAGAGCCGGCAAACTTTCTTGATGTTGGCGGAGGTGCAACACCTGAAAAAATAGTAAAAGCGTTTAGGCTAATTACAATGGATAAGAAAGTGAAAGTAATTCTCGTAAATATTTTTGCTGGAATAAATAGATGTGATTGGGTGGCAGAGGGAATAGTCCAAGCATTAGAAAAAATAGAAATAAAAGTTCCTTTAGTGATAAGACTGGCTGGAACGAATGTTGAAAAAGGAAATAAGATTCTTCAAGAAAGCAAGTTAAATTATATAGAGGCTAACACCCTAGAGGATGCAGCAAATAAAGCCGTTGCAGCATTGAAATAAATGGCAGTTATAATTGATAAAAATACAAAAATTTTAATCCAAGGTTTCACTGGAAAAATGGGAACTTTCCATGCTGAGGAAATGATAAAATATGGTTCAAATGTAGTAGGTGGTGTTACACCAGGAAAAGGGGGCCAAAAACATTTAGAAAAGCCAGTTTTTAATACTGTTAAAGATGCAGTGCAACATACTGGTGCAACGGCATCAATTTTATTTGTTCCCCCAGCGTTTGCAGCAGACTCAGCTATGGAAGCGGCTGACGCAGGAATTAAAACATGCGTTGCAATAGTTGATGGAATCCCTTCACACGATATGATTAGAATTAAAAGATACATGAGAAGATACTCCAAATCTGATAAAATGACTTTAGTTGGTCCTAATTGTGCTGGAATAATTAGTCCAGGTAAATCAATGCTAGGCATTATGCCTGGGCATATTTACAAAGAGGGCAGAGTTGGAATTATAAGTAGATCTGGCACTTTAGGATACGAAGCAGCTCAGCAAATGAAAAATTTAAATATAGGTATTTCAACAAGTGTTGGGATTGGTGGCGATCCTATAAATGGAAGCTCATTTAGAGATATAATTGAAAAATTTGAAACAGACGATGAAACAGATGCAATTTTAATGATAGGAGAAATTGGAGGACCACAAGAAGTTGCTGCGGGTGAATTTGCAAAAAAAAATATGAAAAAGCCGGTAATAGGATATATAGCGGGATTAACCGCTCCCAAAGGAAGAGTAATGGGACATGCTGGAGCTATTGTTTCTGCATACGGTGAAAGTGCAATTGAAAAAGTAGAAATTTTAAAAGAGTGTGGTGTAACAATATCAAAAAATCCATCAGTAATGGGTGATACAGTTAAGTCTGTATTAGAAAAAATTTAATATGAATTACGATGATCAAAATATTTTTGCAAAAATACTGAGGGGGGAGATACCTTGTGAAAAAATATACGAAGACGACTTTGTTTTATCTTTTCATGACATTAGTCCACAAAAAAAAATACATGCGCTGGTAATTCCCAAGGGAAAATATATTGACCTAGATGATTTTAGTCAAAATGCCTCCCAAGAAGAAATCGTTGGATTAATAAAGGGAATTAATATTGTTGCCAGAAAATTGGGAATTTCTAAAGATAAGGGCAAAGGATATAGAGCTCTAGCAAATATTAGCGATCATGGTGGACAAGAGGTTCCTCATTTACACTTTCATTTATTTGGGGGTGAAAATGTCGGTAAAATGGTACAATAGATTGAAAGTAGAAAGATACTATTTAGAAATCAATTCATTAAGTAGTTTAAACGAAGTTAATCGCCCAGATCAAAATTTAAATTTGGAAAAAGTAAATCCTCCAAATATTGAAATAAATAAATTTTTTTATAAAAATGTAGGAAAAAGCCACAGATGGATAGATAGATTAGCTTGGAATAATTTAAAATGGATGTCTTATGTAGATAACAATAGTGTTAATACATATATCCTTAAATTAGATGATGATTTAGTCGGTTACTTCGAGACAGTTGAAAATAGTTCTAATAATGAAACTGAAATTGCATATTTTGGAATATTAAAAAGTTATATTGGAAAAAAACTTGGAGGTTATCTTTTGTCAGAGGCTATTAAGGAATGTTTTAAACTTAATTCAAAAAGAGTTTGGGTCCACACATGTACATTAGATCATAAAAATGCTCTACAAAATTACCTCAATCGAGGTATGAAAATTTTTAAGAAAGAGAGTATTAATTTAAACATTGATTAGTCATTTTTTGGAAGTTTAAAAATTTTCTCATTAATTTTTTTATTAAAAGCAGTGTCAAATATATAAGTTACTGCTAAATTTTGATAAATATCTTCGATTTGCCATCCTATTAGTTCATAGTTATCTTTACTAAAAAAAACGTTAATATTGTTATTTTTTTCAATTATTTGAAAAAGTAAAAATTTGTTTTTAATTTCATCGATTTTAGAAGATTTAATTTTATTTATTAAATATTGTTTATCCAAAAGAAACTCGAAAGGTGTACTTTTTAATGGATAACGATAATATTGTTTATTATTCTTAATTACCAAACTATTTCCATTTGATACTAAGATTTTTTTCCTTCTCTTTTCATATTCACAAAAAATTTTTTTTGGATACATAATTATGCATTCACCTTTTTCATCTTTACCACCAATTGTTTGAATAAATTTAAAACTTAAATTATCGATTTTATTTAATTTATTTATTATATTTTCCTCGTTTGATGAAAACGCTGTATTTTCAAAAAAAAAAAAAATACAATAAAATGATTAATATTTTTTTCATTTCAAAATTTCTCTTTTTCCAACATGGTTTGCCTTACTTACTAAACCATTTTCTTCCATCATATCAATAATCCTCGCGGCTCTGTTATAACCAATTTGAAGTTTTCTCTGTAGAAAAGAAGTAGATGCTTTCCCTTCATTTTTTACAAGCTGAACGGCACTTTGATATAACTCGTCCTTCTCATTTAATTCTATATCATTATTCTCATTTTCTGATACTTCGGAAAATTCTAATATCTCTTCTACGTAATCTGGTTCAGCCTGAGACCTTAAAAAATTATTTACTTTTTCAATCTCATCCTCTGTAACAAATGGAGCGTGTATTCTATTTATTCGATTTGCAGATGACATAAACAACATATCACCTTTTCCTAATAGTTGTTCTGCACCTTGTTCTCCAAGAATTGTTCTACTATCTATTTTAGAAGATACCTGAAAAGATATTCTTGTTGGAAAATTTGCTTTTATAGTACCAGTAATTACATCCACACTTGGTCTTTGAGTAGCCATAATAATGTGTATTCCTGCAGCTCTGGCCATCTGAGAAAGTTTTTGAATATAATTTTCAATATCTTTCCCTGATACCAACATTAAATCTGACATTTCATCAACAATAACAACAATATAAGGCATAAAAGTTTTATGTTTAGAATTATACCCATCGATATTCCTCACACCCACTTTGGTCATAAGTTTGTATCTATTTTCCATTTCTTTTACTACCCACCCTAAAACAGAGGCAGCTTTTTTTGGCTCAGTGATCACTGGACACAATAAATTTGGTATATCCTCATAAGTAGATAACTCTAACATCTTTGGATCAATCAAAATAAATTTACATCTATCAGGCGTGTGTCTGAATAACAGAGATAATATTATTGTGTTTATACATACAGATTTTCCTGAACCAGTTGTACCAGCTATTAACAGATGTGGCATAGTGCTTAAATCTCCGATTATAGGAATACCAGAAATGCTTTTGCCTAACGCAATTGGAAGCTTTATTTCTTTTTTTTTAAAATTTACATCTTTAATAACTTCACTAAGGTAAACGTTCTCTCTCGTGAGATTAGGAAGTTCAATACCAATTGTGTTGCTACCAGGTATTATAGAAATTCGCGCAGAATCCGAACTTGTATTTCTTGCAATGTCTTCAGATAAATTTATTATTTTTGACACCTTTACACCCGCAGCTGGTTCAAATTCATTTAAAGTTACAACAGGGCCGTAATTAATTTTTTTTATTTTACCTTGCACCCCAAAATCCATTAGCACTTTTTCTAAAAACTCTTCATTTACATCTTCATTATTTTTCGCAATTTTTTCATTTTTAGAAGGGGAACTTAAAAGTTTTAAATCAGGGAGTAAAAACCTTTTTGTTTTGGTGTCTGAACTATTCTCAAATGGCAATGTATCTTGTACTGTATTCTTTTGACTGATATTCTTTTGTGCTGAAATTTCCTGGCTTTCAATAAAATCACTTTTGGTATTTTCATTTCTTTTTAAAAAAGAAATATTTTTTAAAAATTTAATATAAATAAGAACTTTTGATATTTTAAAATTAATACTAACCATAAATAAAATAACTATAAGAGAACTTAATGTATAATAGGATACACTTCTGTTAATTTCTATTAAAGAAGATAAAATACTGTTTTTCAAAAAAACTCCCACAAAACCGCCTGCACCATTTATTGTTAGAAAAAAAGATTGATCTTGATAAAAGGAAAAAAATAGCGATCCGAATATTATATAAAGTATACAAAAAAATAAGTTATCAATGAACAATATTTGTTTTTTGTTAATAAAGATATTAGTACCAGAAAAAAATAACGTAAAGGGAATCAAATAAGAAATAAAACCTATTGACTGGAAAAGAAAATCAGAAACAACACTTCCCCTAAATCCCAAAATATTTTGGATTTTGCCAGAGTCATTAACTATAAAATTTGGATCATCAGGTGAATAACTTATGAGTGAAATAAATATACATATTGATAAGAAAATTATAAATAAAGAAAAAAGTTCCGTTAGCCTATTGATCAAAAAAACTCTGGTTTTTGTGAAAAAAATTTCAAATTTCATATAAATGAATCAAATAAGTTGATTTGTACCATTTAATTATTATTGGTAAAATTAAAAAATTTTATGAAAGTTTGTTTAATTGGAAATAATCTTACTAGCTTAATTTTAGCTTATATTTTATCAAAAAAAAATTTTGATAGTGAAATATATTATATAAAATCATCAAAATCTAAATTCAAGACACGTACGTTAGGAATAACCGATCACAATTTGGAATATCTAAATAAGTACTTCAAAAATATATATAAAAAAACACATCCTATTAATAGAATTGAGGTTTTAATTAAAAATAAAAAAATAAACGAAAAAGTTTTGTTTAATGATGGAGACAATAATTTATTTAACATGGTTAAATATGAAGATATATTTATGTTCATTAAATCTAAATTGCATAAAAAAAAAAATATTTCATTTAAAATTTTAAAAAATAAATCAAAACTATTGAAATTAGTTAATCAAAATAAATTTAAGTTAGTTGTAAATTGTGAGAACAGAAATATTTTAACCTCAAAATATTTACAAAATAGAATTTTTAAAAACTATAAAAATAAAGCATACACCACAATAATACATCACAAATCAATAAAAAATAATAAAGCTGTACAAGTTTTTACTGAATATGGGCCAATAGCTTTTCTTCCACTATCAAACAAAAAAACCTCTATTGTTTATTCTGTTGAATTAAAATATGAAGAAATCTTATCAGAGAATAAAATCCTGAAACTTTTAAAAAATTATAATCCTTATTACAAAATTACTTCAATTGAAAATTTGGAAAACTTCAACTTAAACTTGGCACTTCCTAAAAATTATTATTATAACAATATTCTTTTTTTTGGGGACTCTCTTCACAAGATACATCCTTTGGCAGGACAAGGATTTAATATGACTCTTAGGGATATATCAAAGTTTGATTCAATAATTGAATCAAAATTAAATTTAGGATTAAATATTGATAAGAGTATTTATCAAGAATTTGAAAAAATAAGTAAAAACTATAATTCAATGTTTTCATTTGGAATAGATTTTATTTACGAATTTTTTAAATTTAATAGAGATTTTGTTCCAAAAAATATCTCAGAAGGTCTATTTAAATTAGTACATGGAAATCGAAAAATTAAAGAACTAGCAATCAGATTCGCCAATCAAGGAAAATAAATTTTATTGAATCGTCTTTGAGTTTGTAAAGTCCGTACTATAAGTAGTTAAGATCTCTTTAAACTTAGTTTGTCTATCTTTTAAATTTTTTGTCTCCAAAAGTATCTGCTTTTCTAAAATTGTAAATGGTGATGCCATGGATAGTGCAGAAAGTGTCTGATAAACGTTTTGCCCTTCAAGATCTTTCCAATTTATATCATATCCTCTTCTTTTGAATAATTGTTTTAACTCTTCGAGTATAATTTCAATATTTGAGAAATCGTAATTTTCTTTATCTGAATTTTCATCATTGTTATATAAATTATAATCCACATTTAACTCTCTATAGAGTTTTTCATTTTTGATCTCATTTATAATTTTAAACCTATTTAAACCCTTGAGGATTATTATATAACGCCCATCATCAGTTTCATTAAAACTTATAATTCTACAAACACAGCCGACTTCAAATAAATCAGGATTTTTTAAATCACCTGTTTTTTTTGGCTGTATTATTCCTATAAGTCTATTCGAAGCCATTGCATCCTCCGTCATTTTTAAATATCTTGGTTCAAAAATATTCAGAGGGACAGTAGTATTTGGGAAAACAATAAAGTTGCTCAAAGGGAAAATAGGTATTTTTTTGGGAAATTTATTCATAAAATAATTATAGATGTTTTTTCTATTAATTAAATTGATTAATTGACACTTGCCAAATACTTAAAGAATATTTAATTATATAAAAAAAATACCAATGAATATTACTAATAAAAGAACAAAATTATTGAGTTTAGGCACTATTAATTTGTCAGACTATAGTCTGAAAAGTGATATTTATGGACTCTGGATTTGTTTAAAAATTTTTTTACCTTATACATTTCTTTTATTTGGCCTTTACATTTCTAAACATATCTTTTTTTCAATATTAATTTCCATAGCAATTAGCATTTATGCCTATAAATTTTCCTTCATAATGCATGATTGTGCGCACAACTCTTTATTTAATAGTAAAAATTTTTGCTCAATATTAGGTAATTTTGTTGGATTAATTGTTGGAAGTGAATTCAAATCTTATAAAAAAGCACATTTGCAACATCATATTAATCTTGGCAATATTGAACTTGATAAAGATTTTGATGAATATACCTTTAAAGAAAAAATTCAGCATTTAATTAAACCTTTATTTTTTTTAAGAATTTTACAAATGTTAAAAAAAAACAACGTGCTCGACAAAGATAATCAAGTCCAGTTTATAGACAAATTTAAATGGATATTACAATTTGCACTTATTCAATTCTTTATAGTTGCAGTTATTTCGAATTTTGGCCAAGCCTTTGGAAAGGTAATAATTTATTATTTATGCCTGAGCACTGTAAGTCTTTTTTTAGGAAGACTGAGAACTACGGCAGAACATGGAAGAAGTATAAATTTTGGAAGTGATAAAAAAGAGCTTACAAGAACACATCATCCAAACCTAATTGATAAATTTTTATTATATGATGCAAATTTTAATTATCATTTAGAACATCACTTATTTCCACAAATATCTTCTTTTCAATATCCAAAAATTTTTAAAAAACTTAAGAATGAAATTCATGATGATAATACATTGGGTGCCAGCATGTTTTCAACAATATTTAATTTAAAATAAACTTTGAAAGTTGAAACATTAAATCAAAACTGCTTTTATTGTGGTAGCAATGAACATCAAGTTATCTCATCGGTTGCTGATTATTGTTATGAAACATGTGAAAATATTTTTAATTATGTTCAGTGCAAAAAATGTCAAAATATATATTTAGATAACATGCCAACTTTAAAATATTTAGATACAATATATCCCAATAATTACCCAACTTATGATTATGAAAAACATTTAGGAAAATTAATAAATACTTTTAGGAATAAGTTCCAAGAAAAAAAAATAAAAAAAATTGATAATTTTCTTAAAAATAAAGATAAAATTATTGATGTTGGGTCTGGTGGTGGAGATTTTTTGAAAGTTTTTAAAAATATATCAAAAAAAAATTTAAATTTTTTTGGGTTGGACTTTTCTGAACAAGCTTGTGAAATGCTAAAAAAAAATCAAATCAATGTAATTAAAACTAGATTTGAAGAACTAGACGAAAAAGAATTTTCTGATGTGGGAGCAGTTACAATGTTTCAAATGATCGAACATTTAGATGACCCCAAAATTAATGTAAATAAAGCCTATAAAATATTAAGAAAAGGAGGAATTTTTGTTATTGAAACACCCGACATAGATAGTTGGGATTATAAAATTTTTAAAGATAAATATTGGGCTGGCTGGCATGCCCCAAGACACTGGAATATCTTAAGAAACTCTTTTTTAACTGAACTACTAAAAGAAGCAGGCTTTTCAATAGTTGAGAATAAGCATGTTGCTAATCCCTATACATGGCTTCATTCTATTCAGTATATTCTTAAATATAAATATAAATTAAATAAGATATCAAAGTATTTTGACGTAAATAATTTCATATTTGTTGTATTATTTACAATTTTAGATTTCATACAAATTATTTTTTCAAATAAGACAAGTAATTCACAAATAATTGCAATTAAAAATTAATACTAGTTTATAAAAATAAAATCACAGTTTTAAAATAAAAACGAAATTCACACTTGCTTAATTTTTAAAATACTACTATTTTCAATAATAATTTACGTTGCGGGCATAGCTCAGTGGTAGAGCGTCTCGTTGCCAACGAGAAGGTCGTGGGTTCAAGTCCCATTGCCCGCTCCATTTCTGCATTAAATATGATTATTTGGATTGCATCATACCCAAAAAGTGGAAATACTTATCTAAGATCATTCCTAGCAAGTTATTTTTTTTCTAAAGATGGATCTTTTAGTTTCGATAACTTATTAAATATTCAACAATTTCCAAATATTAAGTTTTCTAAAATTAAGAATGAAACCAAAGAAGAGGCAAGCAAATATTGGATTTATAATCAAAAAATTTTTTTTGATAAAAATAAAATTACTTTCTTAAAGACACACAATTGCTTGTTAGAATATTGTGGCAATAAATTTACAACAAACAACGAAACTTTGGGAGCAATATATATAGTTAGAGATCCAAGAAATGTAATTACATCACTTACTCATCATTATTCTATAAACTATAAAGATGCTCTTAAAAATATGATAAACGAAGATAGTGGATTATTAGAAAATTCTTTCCAAAATGATAAAAGTAACTTTTCTTTCCTAAGCTCTTGGTCTAATCACTATAAATCTTGGTTAAATAACAAAGATTTCGAAATTCTTTTTATTAGATATGAAGATTTAGAAATTAATAAAATTGATGTATTTAGAAAATTGATTTCATTTGTAAATAAAATATCAAAAAAAAAAGATGAAGTTGATGAAAAGAAAATGTCTAAATCAATCAAAAGCACAAACTTTAATAATTTAAAAAATAAGGAAATTAACGAGGGATTCGAGGAAAGTGTATTTTCAAAAATTTCAGGTAAAAAAATAAATTTTTTCAACTTAGGTTTTAATAATAGGTGGCAAAAGATATTACCTGATGATATACTAGAAGAAATGAATTTAATTTTTAAGGATGATATAAACTTTTTAAAGTATAAATAATTATGACAGAAGATTTATCCACAAAAAAATGTATTCCCTGTGAGGGAAATATCCCAGCTTTTAATTATGACGAAATTCACAAATATCTTAAAAAAGTTGATGGTTGGGATGTAAAAAAAAATGAAGAGGAAAATTATTATTTAATTAAAGAATTTAAGTTTACAAACTTTAAAAAAAGTCAGAGTTTTATTAACAAAGTAGGAGACATAGCAGAGCATGAAAATCATCATCCTGATATAATTTTTGGCTGGGGCTATGCAAAGATAAAAATTTTCACACACGCGATTAGTGGTCTCGCTGAAAGCGATTTTATTTTAGCATCTAAGATTGATAAAATAGTTAATGGTTAAAGTGTCTAGTTTTTGAGAATACTAAAGTAAGTCCAAAGTCGTTAGCGAATTTAATTATTTCTTTGTCTCTTATAGAACCGTGTGGTTGAATAACCGCTGTAACGCCTGCTTGAACAAGTTGTTCGATACCGTCAGTGAAAGGAAAAAAAGCATCCGAAGCTGCTATTATTGGATCGTCATAGTTAAACTGTTGGAATCTTTTCATTTTTTCAATAGCAATTTTGCAACTGTCCAATCTACTTGGTTGGCCAGATCCTATACCTAGGGTTTTATTGTTTTGACTAATTACAATGGCATTTGATTTTACCGCTCGACTTACATTAAATGAAAATATCATTTGATCCATTAGTTTTTTACTTGGCTTGTTTTTTGAAACAATTCTAAAATTATTTTGATCAAAGTTTAAATTATCGTTCGATTGCATTAAAAATGAGTTAATTCCAGAAACAAATTTATTTTCATTTTCTAGAATATTTTTAGAACCATCTATTAATCTTAAATTTTTTTTATTACTAAGAGTTTTAATAGCTTTAATATCAAATCCATTTGCAATAATTACCTCATAAAAGTTTTTTTTGATTTCATTAGCAATTTCCATACTAAGTTTAAAGTTACATGCAACAATTCCTCCATAAGCACTTATAGGATCACAATTTTTTGCTGATAAATAACTTTTTAATTGATCATTTTCTATTGATACACCCGACGGATTAGCATGCTTTACTACTACTACACCTTTATTTTGAGGTAATTTTTTCAATAATCTCAAACACGCAAAAATATCGTTATAATTATTATAACTTAAATCTTTCCCTTGTAATTTTTTTAAACAAAAATTTTCATCTTTACTATAAATAGCACCAATCTGGTGTGGGTTTTCTCCATATCTTAATGGTTGAATTAAACTTGCATTTATAATTAATTTTTTAGGGATTGGGTTTTTTGAAATAGAATTGAAATAATTATATATTGATGCATCATAATCAGCAGTTTCGCCAAATGCCTCTCTTGACATCCTTTCTCTAAATTTAAGCGAAGTACTTCCTTTATTATGTTTTAACTCATCAATTAAATTTTCATATTGTTTAATATTTGTTATAACAGTTACATATTTGTAATTCTTAGCTGCCGATCTAACTATTGTGGGCCCCCCTATATCAATATTTTCTATTATTTTTTTTTGGTTATTCGTTAGCGATAGAGTTTTTTTGAAAGGATAAAAGTTAGTAATAACAAGATCAATACTTTTAAATTTAAATTTTTCTATGATTTTTTTATGTGACTTTCTTTCTCTCTTGTACAATATACCCGCATGTATTTTTGGGTGGAGTGTCTTAACTCTACCATCTAATATTTCTGGGAAATTTGTAAAATTTGATACTTCTGTACAATTATATCCTAAAGATTTAATTTTTTTATATGTACCACCAGAACTAATCAAATTTATATTATATCTTTTTAAAACACTTAAAATTTTTTTTATTTCAGACTTATCAGACACTGAAATAAGTGCTGTTTTAATTTTCATACTTTTGATATCTCCCAAATAATACTTTGTTCACCTGGCGCTGTAATACCAGAAATTACTATATTCTTATTTTCTAAATATTTATTTTTTTTGCCAAAATATAATCCCTTCTCAATTTCAATCTTATGATTTTTACAAGTAAATTTCCATCCAGCATTATTGCTTTCAATCAAGATAGTTTCATTGTTTAATAATTTAGTTAAATTTATTTCAGGAAGCAAATGGAACCTTATTTCAAAATTACTTACTTTGAAATTTTTATTTTTAATGATTTTATCACAACCTATCAATTTATTGTCAATGTGAAAATATTTAATTTGCCGTTCATGTACTACGCCGTTTGATTTGCTATAAGCATTATGAGAAGCTTTTATAAACCAAAAATCTTTCTCGGATCTAATCTCTTTATCAAGGATTTTAAAATTCTTACCGACTAGAAAATGTCCATAACTATCTCTTTCAAATTTTACAGTTGAGGTGTTGTTTAAAACTAGAGTAGAGTGTGTAGCTGTAGACTTAGAAATAACATTTAATTGGTGTTTATAATCTTGAAAATACCCAGAGTTTGTAATTACTTTCTCCCCTAGAAAATTAAATTCAAAAGAAAAGAGTCCTGCTTGATAATCTTTTGAAAATTTTCTATCAGGAGCTTTTCCAATATCAACTGCTAAGTAGGTTTTTTTGTTTTTGAAAACTATATAACCACCAGCCTCATTACCGTCATCTTTAAATTTATATTTATGCAAATTTAAATAATTATCAAATGAGTTATTTATATCTTCCGAATTACCATTGAATAACATTCCACTGTTTTTGTTTGAGCATAATAGATTATAAGATTTACCTAGATAAAATATTGTTTCGTCAAGGAATTCAGGGATGTTAGTTTGAGACTCTTTTAAAAATTCTCTAATTACAATTAAATATTTCAAATAAAAAACTAGTTGTCTCAAATTTCTTGATTTTGGAAAACTACTTTCATCAAGTGAAAAATTTAATATTTTCTTTAAAAGATCTATACCAAATTTTAGGTAATAACCGTCTGCATATGTCAAACCAACTAAGATAATTGCAGTAGCACCAATTAATTTATCATCTAGCTTTTTTGACCTATTAATTTCATTAACCAAATGATTTGTCTGCTTTTTTATAAGATTATTAAAATGCAACTTATAATCAGTTCCAGAATTTTCGTAAGTTAATTTTGAGTTTGCAATCCATGCAATTATCCTTTTTGATAATATATCTATTTCCCAAATATCTTGTTTATATTTACCGTTTTCTGCAATCCAATTATAAATAACATTTTGAGTAACTTTTTTTGAAGATTTTAAATCTAAAGTGAACAGCCAAAAAAAATTGTGAAGTTTTTTAAAATTTTTATTGTTTAAATTCTCAGAATCCCTCCAAACTGAATTTAAAGAAAAATCCTCGATATTATAACTTTTTTTATCGTGCTTAATTAGACAACTTAAAATGTTCTGGCTTGGTTTATATATAATTTCTTTTTCATCAATTTTTGATATCTTTTTATTATAAATCGGAGAGTTTAAGTATACTTTTCGGATATTCTGCAATATTTGATAAAGAAAAGAATTAAAGTTTACAAAAACACTTTTAATAAACATTTAGATTTGTTTTAAAGTTTTAATATTTTTTTTTAAATCTCCATTATTTTCTTTAAAAACAGTTGTCCCTGATACTAAAATATCTACCCCAGCATCGATTGCTATTTTTGATGTCTCAAAATTAATTCCCCCATCAATTTCTATTTTAAATTTCAAATTTTGATCTTTTCTAATTTGATCTAAAACTTTAATTTTTTGCACCACATTATTAATAAATTTCTGCCCCCCAAATCCAGGATAAACACTCATAATTAAAATTAAATCAATTTTATCAAGATGATCTTTGGCACTTTCTATTTCTGTATCTGGATTAAGAGAAATGCCAACTTTCTTATTAAATGATTTTATAAGTTTTATTGTTTCTAAAATATTTTTTGTAGCTTCAGGGTGAAAAGTTATTATATCTGCACCTGCATCGCTGTAATCCTTGATAAATTTATGAACTGGATCTATCATTAAATGCACATCAAAAGGTAGTTTTGTATATTTCCTTAAGCTTTTAATTACAGGTGGTCCAATCGTGAGATTTGGAACAAAATGTCCATCCATGACATCAACGTGGATCATATCAGCACCACTTTCTTCTAATCTCTTAATATCATCACCTAACCTGCTAAAATCTGCTGATAAAATTGATGGTGATACTTGTATTTTTTTCATAGATGAAACTATTTATAGTACTATCAATTTTTTGAGCAATTTGAATTATTATTTGCCAAATATTCTATAAATTTCATTTGCAATTTCACTTTCCAATGGAAAGGAAAGCATGCCCATAACTGAATAACCTAATAAATAAGGAATTAGATAGAATCTAATCATGTAAAAAAACCATGCAACATACAAAGGAACTATTGGATGTGCTATAAAGCTCGGAGTGATAAATCTAAATAGCTTGATTATTGGGTTTGTAGATTTAACAAATATCTTCATAAAAAAAAAATCAGAGTCTTCCCTTTGAAATATGTTCATTGCTGTACGACCTATTAGTGTCCACATTATAATTCCAAGAATATAATCAATTACTAAAATGTATATAGGCATTGCTTTTAATGAAAATAGGGGCGCAATTTAATGCGCCCCTATATAATTTATATTTAGTGTGCTTTTCCTAGAATTGTCTTACCGCTAGGTATCCTGACTTCGTCAACCATTTTTTGGGTTGCGCTGTCAGGCTCTTCAGTCATTAGACTTACTACTACCATTACAACAAGACAGACTGATGCTCCGATAATACCAAATCTAAGGTGGTCAATTCCTAACCATGGCGTTTGAGCCATAAATTTAGGACCAACATATATCAAGTATGCTGTACCTGATCCTAGACCTGCTATCATACCTGCAACAGCACCTGCTCTAGTTGCTCGCTTCCACCATATTCCAAGAACAAGTGGGAAGAACAATCCAGACATAGCAAA
>MDSZ01004548.1_pt1 | contig 14759 bp, 13 predicted proteins | sample 811201 | NCBI WGS metagenome assembly MDSZ01 (sample SAMN05326647, study PRJNA326480) | marine metagenome | isolation source: seawater | place: Indian Ocean: North | collected 2010
AATTTTATGTTTTACTTAAACGAATTTTTTTTAAGGTTGAAATATATATTTTTATCTTTTATTTTAACCCTGTTATGTCTGATTATTTATAAAGATTTACTAATCCCTTTAATAAGTTTTTCGCTGTTAAATACTTCTGAAAAATTTGGTAGTTTTATATACACAAATCCAACAGAACTACTTAAGGTTCAGCTTTACGTTATACTGGTGTTTGCATTCTTTTTAATAATTCCACTTTTAATTTGTAACTTTTTAGAATTTGTTAAATCTAGTCTCTTCAAACCCGAATATGAAAGAATAACACAAATTTTAATATTTTTTTTGTTATTTTTTTACTTTTCGAATTTCTTTGTTAACTTTAAGTTATTTCCTAAAATCTGGTGCTTTTTTGAAAATTTTAATTTTTCCGATAATAGTTTTGGATTTCTATCTTTTTCTTCTGAATTGAAAATTGAGGAATATTTGAATTTTTTTATTAATTTTACATCAATCGTGAATTCTTTTTTATTCTTATTTTTAGCACTTTTATTTTTGATACTTAGATTTGGTGTATCCAATTTGTTGAAATGGAAGAAACTTTTTATATTATTGAATATAGTGTTTGCAACACTCTTAAGTCCTCCTGACGTTTATAGTCAATTAACAATTTTGGGTTTTTTGATACTAATCTTGGAAACTAGTATACTTTTTTTCCTTTATATTACTAAAATCAGTAAATATTTCTTTCAATCGTATTTAATAAGGTAACATGTTGAATGACACTAAAATTGTGAAAGTCAACATTAAATACCCTAACGAAATAGGAAGAAACACTTTCCAACCAAGACCCATTAATTGATCATACCTATACCTAGGTAGAGCAGCTCTCATCCATACGTAAAGTACGACGAAAAAACAAACTTTTAAACCAAACCAAACTGATCCTGGTATAAATCCTAGTATAGATAGCGGCGGTAACCAACCTCCAAAGAACAGAATAACATTTATAGAGCTCATCATTAGCATGTTAGCATATTCTCCTAAAGAAAATAAAGCAAACCCCATTGCAGAGTACTCTACGTTATATCCGGAAACAAGTTCTGCTTCTGCTTCTGGAAGATCAAAAGGATGTCTATTTGTTTCAGCTAAAGCAGAAACAAAGAACATTAAAAATAAAGGAAAAAACGGTATAACAAACCAAACATTTTTTTGCGATTCTATAATGGTTTGTAAATTAAACGAACCGCAACATACTATAATTGTCACCATTATAAAGCCAATAGAAACTTCGTACGAAACCATTTGAGCCGCTGATCTAAGTGCCCCTAAAAATGCATATTTAGAATTACTAGACCAACCTGACATTATAATACCGTAAACACCTAAAGAAGATACAGCAAATAAATATAAGACTCCTACGTTAACTTCTGCCAAAACAGAGTATTTATCGTAGGGAATTATTGCCCAACCCATCAAACTAATAACAAAAGTTATTATTGGCGATATAATAAAAATAAATTTATTAGAATTACTAGGTAAAACTGTTTCTTTAACTAGTAATTTAAATCCATCCGATAGAGGTTGTAAAAGTCCGTAGACACCCACAACGTTGGGTCCTCTACGCCTTTGAATGGCTCCTAAAATTTTTCTCTCAGCCAAAGTAAAATATGCAACTGAAATCAACAAAGGAACAACAATTATAAGTATTTTTAATAAAGTTATTATAATAAACATAAATACCTAAGCAAATCTTATAATTTTTTGGAAAGAAAGGGATTCGAACCCCTGATACAATTTATTGTATGTTGATTTAGCAAACCAATGCTTTAAGCCACTCAGCCACCTTTCCTTAGCTTTTATTTAAATATTCTTAAGCCTTTTTGTTTTTTCCTTCTTTTTTTTGGAGGTCTACACCCATTAAAACATTTTTTGCTTTTAACATCTATAATAAGGTTTTTTCCTTTTAAGTTGTTTGAAATTACTTCCAAAACTAACTTTTTAATTTTTTTAGGCCCTACAATAGTTATCAAAAAATGGTCTTCTTTTGAATACTTTTTAATATTGTCAAAGAAAGACTGAATTACAATTTTACTACTGTATCTTAAAGTTTTTTTAGAAGTATTTATTCCACATTTACCGGAAGAGGTTGTATATAAAGTTGTTTTTCTTTTTTCATCAACGAGTGTACAAAAGATATTGTTTGGTCCTACTCTAACAGAAATGCGCTTAGAAAACTTTGCGAATGTATCTTTATTTGATATTTGTCTGAAAGAAGGATTACTAACATGACAACGGAACCTAAAAGTTTTACGAACTCTAAGCAAATTTTTATGCTTTTTTGTTAAACTAAGTTTAACAAACTTTTTATTCTGATAGCGTTTAATAATATTGCTATTTTCTCTAAAATTTGAATTTTTGTTTTGTTTTAGCATTTGTGTGTGTTCTTTGGCCTCTTGAAGGGTACTTGAATTTGTGCCTTAATCCCCTATAAGTTTTAATTCTAGATAAAAACTCTAGATTCTCTTTTATAGAAGCAGATAACTTCTTCCCAGTGTTGTTTTTCCCAACACTTTTATTTATTTCTACTCTTTGTTTTGAATTCAAAAATTTAATACTCTTTTTGATATTAAAACCATTCTTTCTAAACGAATTTAGAGCAGTTTTTCTATTGATTCCGAAAGTTTCAATAATATTATTTATAATAGGTTTTTGACTCATATTTAAGGCTATAACGTTTTCCTTTAAAAGTATTACATTTTTGCTCTAAAAAAATCTTCTTCGTCTAATGGTTAGGACATTGCCCTTTCACGGCAGAAATATGGGTTCAATTCCCATAGAGGATATAGATAAATCTTTAATTAAAGATTGTTTTTATTTTATGGACTCTATTATTTTAAAATCTTTTATACCAGAAATTTTTCTATCTTTATCTATTCTATTTCAATTAATTTTTAATGCTCGTTTAATAAACAATTTAAAATTTAATTTTCCTGTGATAGATCAAGAAACTTTCTGGCAAACATCTTTTATTCTATTCTGTGTAATACTATTATTAGCAAATCTGAGAATAGAAGGGATGTTTTCAACCTTTCTCTTTTTGAATGATGAGAGTGGTCGTATTGTTAAAATTATACTACTGTCAAGCTGTGTATTAGGTCTTTTTGTAATTTTTAGAAGTTTTACTATTCAGAATTTAAATTTTTTTGAATATTTTTCTATTTTTTTACTATCTGTATTGGCCTTAATGCTTCTTGTGAGTTGTTCTGACTTAATTTCAGCTTATTTAGTAATCGAAATGCAAGCTCTTTGTTTTTATATTTTGGCTAGTTTTCGTCGCGATTCGGCTTTCTCTACAGAAGCTGGGTTAAAATACTTTATTTCAGGTGCTTTTATTTCAGGTATTTTTTTATTTGGAGCCTCATTGATATATGGTGGTTTAGGTACATTAAATTTTAACCATATGAGTTTATTATTATCTTTTCCTTTAGATAATGAATTTGCTCACTTAAAAGTGTTTGTTCTAATTGGAGTTTTATTAGTAACTATTACATTACTGTTTAAAGTTGCAGCAGCTCCTTTTCATTTTTGGTCTCCAGACGTTTACGAGGGTTCTCCATTAAGTTCTACTGTAATATTCTCGATAGTACCAAAAATCGTAATTTTTAGTTTCTTTATGAAGTGGGTTTCTGTAATTTCAACATTATTTATTGACATAAAAGACTTTTTTATTATTGTTGGTATAATTTCTGTTTTTACCGGAACCTTTTTTGCATTGAGACAAAAAAGAATGAAAAGACTGGTAATTTTTAGTTCTATTGCACAAGTAGGTTTCTTAGTTGCAGCTCTTTCTACAAACTCTTTAGATGGTTTTGTGTCTATTTATTTTTTTTTAATCATTTATATTTTAACTTCGATTCTTGTATGGAATCACGTAGCTCTTTTTTATAATTTTCAAAAAGAAATAAAAAATTTCAGTAAAAAGATGGCAACTCCTTTATTTTTATCTAGTCTATCTAACTTTTTTAAATTCAATAGTTTATGGGCATTTTCATTTATTTTAATGTTCTTTTCTATTGCAGGTATTCCTCCTTTGAGTGGTTTCCTTTCGAAAATATTTATATTGTTTGGTTTAATAGATTCAAATCAATTAATTGGTGCAGTTTCTCTGATAATGATCAGTGCAATATCAGTTTTTTACTACATAAGAGTTATTAAAGTTATTTTTTTTGAATCAAAAGAAGCAAAATCAAGGAATGATCAGTTTCAAACAGTTTTCAATGTTAGTTTATTTGATTTTGACTGTTTAGTAATATCTATCTGTTTATTCAGTCTTATTTACTTATTCTTTTACCCCTCGACTTTACTTTTACTTTGTCAATATATTACTTTAAGCTCTTTTTGGTTTTAAACAACTAAATTTATTTATATGAAAATGAAAATAAAAAAATTTGAGGAATTAAGTAAAATAATTCCTGTTTTAACTTATCAGCGTATGTCTGACGAGAACACAATTGTCGTTTCACATGATAAACTTTTGTTTGCGATGAAATGTTTAAAACTTCATTTTGGTTATCAATACCAACTTTTAAGTTGTATTTCAGGTGTTGATTTTCTTGGAAAAGACTATCGTTTTAGTGTAGTTTACGATTTATTAAGTTTAACCTTTAACAATAGATTAAGAATTAAAGTCTTTGTTAATGAGATAACATCTGTTCCATCTGTTGTTGATATTTTTGTTAATGCTAATTGGTGGGAACGTGAAGTTTGGGATATGTATGGAATTTATTTCGACAGACACCCAGATCTTAGAAGAATCTTAACTGATTATGGGTTCGAAGGTCACCCTATGAGAAAAGACTTTCCACTATCTGGTTATGTTGAGTTCAGGTATGATGAAACTAGAAAAAAGATCATCGGAGAGCCTGTTGAATTAGCCCAAGAATTTAGAACTTTCACTTACGAAATGCCTTGGTAATATTTTAAAATTTTTATGCTTTTAAAAAAAAAAGAATTAAGTAGAGAGTTAAAAAACTTTACAATAAACTTTGGTCCACAACACCCTGCAGCCCACGGGGTACTTAGACTTATTTTAGAACTTGACGGAGAAGTTGTAACTAGAGCAGACCCTCACATAGGTTTGCTTCACCGTGGTACCGAAAAATTAATCGAAAACAAAACTTATATACAAGCTCTTCCATACTTTGATAGGTTAGATTATGTTTCTATGATGGCTCAAGAACACACATATTCTTTAGCTGTTGAGAAAATAGCCGGTGTTAAAATACCAAGAAGAGCTCAGGTTATAAGAGTTTTATTTGCGGAAATAACTAGAATTTTAAATCATCTTTTAGCTGTTGGTTGTCACGCTATGGATGTGGGTGCAATGACCCCGTTTATGTGGGCTTTCGAAGAGAGAGAAAAACTAATGGAATTTTATGAAAGAGTGTCGGGTGCAAGAATGCACGCAGCATATGTAAGACCTGGAGGAGTTAGTCTAGACTTACCTTTAGGATTCTTAGATGATTTATATTTATTTTGTAATCAATTCAATATAAGGCTCGATGAAATCGAAGAAATGCTTACTGGAAACAGAATTTGGAAAGAGCGTCTTGTAGATATTGGAGTTGTTAGTTCAAAAAAAGCTATTGATTGGGGGTTCAGTGGAGTTATGCTTCGAGGTTCTGGTCTTCCTTGGGATCTTAGAAAAACACAACCATATGAAATATATTCTGAATTAGATTTTTCTATTCCTGTTGGTAATAGTGGAGATTGCTATGATAGATATTTGATAAGAATTGAAGAAATGCGTCAATCTTTAAATATTATTGAGCAAGCTATAAAATTAGTTGAGGAAGGGCCTATTAAAAGTACCAATTATAAATTAAATCCTCCTTCAAGATCTGAAATGAAAGTTTCTATGGAAGCAGTTATACACCACTTTAAAATGTATACTGAAGGGATTATTCTTCCTTATGGGGAAACTTACACTGCAACTGAAGCTCCGAAAGGGGAGTTTGGGGTGTACTTAATTTCCAATAATAGTGAGAAACCCTATCGTTGCAAAATCAAAGCTCCAGGTTTTGGTCATCTTCAAGCTTTAAATGAAATGTCAAAAGGTCATATGATTGCAGACGTTGTTACAATCATTGGAACTCAAGACATTGTTTTTGGAGAAGTTGACAGATAAAATTTATTTAAATATTTAATATGTTATTAACATCCATTTTTTCAATATTAATTATAACCCTTATTGGTTTATTTTTAATTCCGAGTATAAATACTCATCTAATTCGACTACTTTCATTATCTTCATCAGCTCTTGTCTTATTACTATCTTGTGGTTTATTGGTTCAATTCGATTGCAATAGTTATTATTTTCAATCAGTAGTAACCTATTCTTTAGGTTCTGATCTTATGAATTTAAGTTTTTCCTTCGGATTGGATGGTATTTCTATATTTTTCTTTGTATTAACAAGTCTTCTAATTTTTTTATGTATCTTGTTTATTTGGAACGAGCGTTTACTTAAAGAGTACGCTCTGAATTTATTATTAATAGAATTATTACTACTATTAGTCTTTTCTGTTTTGGATATCTTTTTATTTTACATATTTTTTGAAGCAATTTTAATACCAATGTTTGTTTTAATTGGTATTTGGGGTTCAAGAGAAAGAAAAATTCGAGCTGTATATCTTTTATTTTTTTATACTTTGTTTGGTTCTCTTTTAATGTTAGTTGGTTTATTATACATCTATACTTTAACAGGGACTTTGAACCTAGAATATCTATTGGCTTATAAATTTACAATGGAAGAACAGTGTTGGCTTTGGTTAGCATTTTTTTTATCATTTGCTTCTAAAATACCAATGTTTCCTTTCCATGTATGGTTACCCGAAGCACACGTAGAAGCTCCTACTGTAGGTTCCGTTTTACTAGCCGGTATCTTATTAAAGTTAGGAGTTTATGGTTTTCTAAGGTTTAGTTTAAGCTTGTTTCCAGATGCTTCTTTATATTTTTCACCTCTTGTTTATCTTTTATCAGTTCTTGGTGTTATTTACGCTTCGCTTAGTGCTATTCGTCAAACCGATTTAAAAAGAATAATCGCATACTCTTCAGTTGCACACATGAACCTTGTTACTTTAGGTATTTTCAGTTTTAATATCATTGGAATTGAAGGATCAATACTCCAAAGTATTAGTCACGGGTTTGTTTCTGGAGCAATGTTTCTATTAATTGGTATTTTATATGATAGATACCATTCAAGACTACTGTATTATTATGGAGGATTAGTTCATATGATGCCCGTTTATGCAGCATTTTTATTAATTTTTACAATGGCAAACATCGCTTTACCAGGAACTAGTAGTTTTGTCGGTGAATTTTTATTACTTTTAGGTATTTATAAAACAAATGTTATGAGCGCAATAGTAGGTGCTTTAGGAGTTATTTTATGTGGAGCATATTCTTTATGGCTTTATAATAGAATAATTTTTGGTAATTTAAAAACTTCTTTTATTGTAAGATTTAAAGATGTGAATTTCTTAGAATTTTCAATCTTGCTACCATTATTATTTTTTGTATTATATATGGGGGTTTACCCATCATTTTTTTCAAATTTTATTCATTTATCAGTGTGTAACTTATCGTTAGTTACTTTATATTAAAAATCTTATGTGTTTAAATTTTCAAAATAATTTATCAAGTTCTACTCATTTTAATTATTTATCTAATTGTGATTTAATTAACAAGTATAACTTAACAAGTGTACATCATATACCTAAACTAGATAAAATTAATCTAGAATTAAATCTAAAAGATTTTTTAGGTTCCTATGAAATTGTTGGCAAGGATCAAACTGATCCTGCTATTCAGGCGAAAGCGTTTATATCATTATTTAACTTAACAGGTATAATTCCTTACATTAAGGCTGAAAAAACCGTTAGTTCTTCTGGAAGGCAAAAATCTACCCTTTTAAATTATTCTATTAAGGTTTCTTTTAGTAAGAATATTCAAAAGACTGATTTTTTGTTTTCAATGTTTGTAGAAAATTGGCACAAATTAAAACTTGAAGATTACACACTTTTTAATTCAAAACCTAATGATAAATTTTCTGAAAAAAAATTTGTGTTAAACACTTTGTTGCCTAGTCATTGCTTTTTTGAAGCTGATGAAATTTTAACAAAAAGTTTAACAGGAGTTAGTACAAAAAACTTAAAATTCAGGTTGAATTTTTCTTTTGAGAATGTTTCGCTTTTAAAAAATCGTAACAATATTATTTTAAATCTTCCATTCTTTTGGATAAGTGGCAGAGTGGTTTAATGCGTTAGTCTTGAAAACTGATGTATTTCAAAAATACCGTGGGTTCGAATCCCACCTTGTCCTTTTAAATTTTTCTTTTTTAATTTAAATGTTAATTTTAATAGTTTTATTACCTTTATTAGGTTTTTTTAGCGGTACTTTATTTGGCCGCTATATTGGTTGGGGTACCTGTTACCTCACCACAGGAAGTGTTTTTTCTTCACTTTTACTATCTATTTATGTATTACACGATGTTGTTTCAACAGGGGTAACTTACAAATTAACAATGGGGTCTTGGATTGTAGCAGATTCTCTTCATATCGACTGGTCTTTCTGTTTTGATAGTTTGACATCCATAATGTTAATTGTAGTTACTTTTATTTCAACTCTTGTGCATTTATATTCAACCGAATATATGGAATATGATCCACATCTTCCGAGATTTATGTCATATTTATCTTTATTCACATTTTTTATGTTGATCTTAATCACAGCGAACAACTTTTTACAAATGTTCGTTGGTTGGGAGGGTGTAGGTCTTGCATCTTATCTTCTTATTAATTTTTGGTTTACACGTATTCAGGCAAACAAAGCGGCAATAAAAGCCATGTTAGTTAATAGAGTCGGTGATTTTTCTTTACTGTTAGCAATATTCGCTATTTACTTTGTGTTTAATAGCTTAGACTATGATACTGTTTTTAGTTTGACTCCATTAATGTTAGATCATAAAATTTTAATTGGTGCTGTTGAAGTTCCGGCAATTGATATGATATGTATACTTTTGTTTTTAGGTGCTATGGGTAAGTCGGCGCAGCTAGGTCTTCACACTTGGCTTCCGGATGCCATGGAAGGTCCTACACCTGTTTCAGCTTTAATTCACGCGGCAACCATGGTTACTGCGGGTGTTTTTTTATTAGCTAGATGTTCTCATCTTTTTGAGTATTCTCCTATTGCTCTTAATTTAGTTATTTTTATCGGTTCTGCCACAGCATTTTTTGCATCAACTACAGGTCTTTTTCAAAACGATATGAAAAGAGTTATCGCTTATTCTACTTGTAGCCAATTAGGTTACATGGTTTTTGCTTGCGGTCTGTCAAGTTATGAAGTTGGTGTCTTTCATTTATCTAACCACGCTTTTTTTAAAGCTTTATTGTTTTTAGGTGCTGGTTCGGTTATCCATGCTGTTGCAGACGAACAAGATATGAGAAAAATGGGAGGTCTAAGAAAACTTTTACCTTTTACTTATAGTATTATGCTTATAGGTTCGTTAGCGTTAATGGGTTTTCCTTTTTTGACAGGATTTTATTCAAAAGATACTATTTTAGAAGTGGCTTATGCTAAGTACACTGTTTGGGGGCACTTTTCATATTATTTAGGTACCTTCGCTGCGTTTTTTACTGCATTTTATTCAATCAGATTGTTGTTTTTAGTGTTTCTAGCGGAACCTAATGGTCACAGAGCAGTTATTTTGAACGCTCACGAAGGCTCTTGGCGTATGACATTACCTTTATTTATTTTGTCTATCCTTAGTATTTCAGTAGGTTTTCTTACTCGTGATTTATTTATTGGGTTTGGTACTGATTTTTGGGGATCTGCAATTTTTGTATTACCGCAAAATTATGTATTATCTGATATAGAATTTGTTGACCTGTTTCATAAACTTTTACCTCTTATTATTAGTTTAACCGGGGCATCACTTGCTTATTTTATATATGCTTTTGGATTAGACTATTTTTATTCTATTAAAAAAACTTCTTCTTTTAAAGTTATTTATAATTTTTTAAATAGAAAGTGGTACTTTGATAGAGTTTATAATGAGTTTATTGGTCAAAATGCTTTAAATATTAGTTATCATTTTGCTTATAAAGATGTTGACAGAGGTATTATTGAAAAAGTAGGTCCGTCTGGGATTGTACAAAGTATTCGATACATTGTTAACCGTATAAATGGTCTGCAAAGCGGTCAAATATACCACTACCTGTTTCTTTTATTATTTTCAACAGTAGTGTTTGTATTTGTTTCCATTTGTTTTTCAAATATATTAGTTTCATTAAACGTAATATTGTTTTTATTATTTGTAATGCTTCTAGTATAATTTTTATTTAAAATATCTTAAGGCGGGTATAGCTTAATGGTAGAGTGTCAGATTGTGGCTTTGAAGGTTGTGGGTTCGAGCCCCATTATTCGCCCAGATATTAAAAGCTCACTTGGCGGAATTGGTAGACGCGACAGACTTAAAATTTGTTCCTTTTTAGGGTGTTGGTTCGAGTCCAATAGCGAGCAAAAATATTAAAATTTTATATTGATTATGTCATTAAATTCAATTTTTTCACATTTAACTCACAGTTTTTTTACTAGCTGTGACGCACCAGAACCATGGCAGTTAGGATTTCAAGATCCGGCTACCCCTGCTATGGAAGGGATGATAGATTTTCACGATTATATTATGGTTTTTCTAACCGTTATTGCAGTATTTGTTTTATGGATGTTAATTCAAGTATTAGTAAAATTCAACGAAAATGCTAACCCTGTTTCTGTAAAATTTACCCATTCAAGTTTATTAGAAATTGTTTGGACAATTTTACCTGCAGTTATCTTAATGTTAATTGCAGTACCATCTTTTGGATTACTTTATTCTTTAGATGAGCTTATTGATCCAACTGTTACCTTAAAAGTAGTGGGTCACCAGTGGTATTGGAGTTATGAATATTCTGATTACGCAACCTTAGAGGGAGGAGAAAGTTTAAATTTCGATTCTTATATGATTGCAACAGAAGATCTAACCCACGGTTCATTTCGTCTTTTAGAAGTGGATAACAGAGTAATTTTACCTGTAAATACCCATATTAGAGTATTAGTTACCGCAGCGGATGTATTACATTCTTGGGCTGTTCCTTCATTCGGTATCAAAGTAGATGCTTGTCCTGGAAGATTAAGCCAAGCTTCTTTATTTATTAAGCGCGAAGGTACTTATTATGGTCAGTGTAGCGAAATTTGTGGGGTTAACCACGGATTCATGCCAATCGTTGTTAAAGGGGTCTCTGTAGATAACTTTGTAACTTGGATTGCTGCTAAGTTAGATAATCTTGTTTTAGATTAATCTTAAAAAAATTATTTTAAATAATTATATGTCATTAGTTCGTTGGAATAAAAACAATCTATTAGCTTTTGTTGATTCACATATTATCAACTATCCAACACCTGTAAACTTAAATTATATGTGGAGTTTTGGTTCAACCGCAGGATTATGCTTAGTTATTCAAATTGTAACAGGTATTTTCTTAGCAATGCACTATACTCCTCATGTAGATTATGCTTTCAGTAGTGTTGAACATATTATGAGAGATGTAAACAACGGGTGGTTAATTAGATATTTACATGCAAACGGAGCTTCAATGTTCTTTATTGTTACCTATTCACACATTTTTAGAGGTTTATATTATGGATCTTATATGAATCCAAGAGGACCTCTTTGGTGTAGTGGTGTAATCATCTTCCTTCTTATGATGGGAACTGGTTTTATGGGTTATGTATTACCATGGGGTCAAATGAGTTTTTGGGGTGCAACCGTAATTACTAATTTAGCTTCTGCAATACCAGTAGTAGGTGAGCCTATTGTACAATGGTTATGGGGAGGTTTCTCTGTAGACAATGCAACTCTTAATAGATTTTTTAGTTTACACTATCTATTTCCATTTTTAATTGCAGGATTAGTTTTAGTGCACTTAAGTTTATTACACACTACAGGTTCTAATAATCCATTAGGGATAAACAAAAATGTTGATACCGTGTCTTTTTACCCATATTTTTATGTTAAAGACTTGTTTGCATTTTTAGCTCTTGTAGCATTTTTTTCGTTCTTCGTATTTTTTTACCCAAATACTTTAGGACACGCTGATAATTATATACCAGCAAATCCTCTATCGACTCCAGCACACATTGTACCTGAGTGGTATTTTTTACCATTCTATGCAATCTTAAGATCAATACCTGATAAATTAGGAGGTGTAGTTGCAATGGTTGGTGCGATTTTAATTTTGATGCTTTTACCAATAATAAATACTTCAGAAATTAGAAGTAGTAAATTTCGTCCAATTTACAGTATTGCTTATTGGTTCTTAGTATCTGATTTTCTTATTCTTGGTTGGATAGGACAAAAACCTGTAGAAACTCCTTATATAGAAGTTGGACAGGTTGCTACTGTATTTTACTTTTTATTTTTCTTAGTGTTAATCCCTGTTATAGGATTAGTAGAAAAGGCATTAATCAGAGCCAAAGTTTAATAACAGTTCTTAATATTTTAAATGTGAGCAAATTTCTAAAATAAATAATAAAACATCTTTAAATTATAAATAATTAATTTATGATAAAAATAAAAATAAACAATTCAGAATTTTTTGTAAAAAAAAATATTTCTGTACTAGAAGCTTGTAAGTACGTAGGTATTACCGTCCCTCGTTTTTGTTACCATGAAACTTTATCAGTTGCAGGTAATTGTAGAATGTGTTTAGTCGAAATTGCTGATGGAAGAACACCGAAACCGGTTTCTTCTTGTACTTTTCCTGTTGCCATGGAAGGAATGCAAGTATTTACTGATACTCCTTTAGTGAAGAAAGCTAGAGAAAACGTTGTGGAAGCTCTGCTTTTAAACCACCCTCTTGATTGTCCAATTTGTGACCAAGGAGGTGAGTGTGATTTACAGGATCAAACTAAAACTTGGGGTAGTGATTACAGTCGCTTCTTTTTTAATAAAAGAGGAGTAGAAGATAAAGAATGTGGTCCTCTTATTAAAACAATTATGACCCGTTGTATACACTGTACACGTTGTGTAAGATTTGGTACAGAAATTGCGGGTGTAGATTATATGGGTACTTTGAATCGTGGTACTTCTACCGAAATTGGTAGTTACGTTTCCAAAATGTTTAATTCTGAAATTTCAGGAAACGTGATAGATCTTTGCCCCGTTGGTGCTTTGACTTCAAAACCTTATGCTTTCAAGGCAAGACCTTGGGAATTAAGATCTAATGAAAGTATAGATTTGACTGACAGTACTGGTAGTAGTACTTATGTAAATTTTAAAGAAACCGAAATTGTAAGAATCTTACCTAAAAATAATAATGAGATAAATGAAAGTATAATTTCGGATAAAACTCGCTTTTCCTACGATGCTATTAAAACTCAAAGGTTACAAAAATTGTTCGAAAAATCAGAATATAAGAATTTTAAAAATAGTTCTTGGGTTTCAATTTTTGAAAAATTAGATACTCTTTTAAAAGAAAATTCAAAAGTAACTTTTATAGTGAACAGTGAATTAGATTTTGAATCTTTACAATTGTTGAGTTTAATAGAGAATAAATATTACCCAAATGTTTCAATAAGATCTATAGATGAAAAAGTATCAAACTCTTTCGTTAGCTGGAATTCTGACAAAATAAAAAATATTCAAAAAGACAGCAAAGTTGGTATCCTAATTTCTTCGAATATCAGAATGGAGAGTGCTATTTTAAATACAAAAATAAGAAGAAAAGTAATTTCTCAAATTTTCGATGTTATAAGTATAGGTCAACATTCTGATTTAAGTTTCCCTGCAAAATTTGTAAATTTAAATTTAAGCAAAATATTTGAAATATTTGAAGGTAAATCTTCAATATCAAAATATCTTTTAAAGCATAATTCGCCTATTTTCTTTTTAGGAGATAGTTTTAACAAACGTTTAAAAGGAGAATTCTCTATAAATTCTTTTATTAAAAATTTTATACCAAGTTCAATTATTTTAGATATCAAAAAATCGGCAAATAGTGTTGGAATAAATTATTTAGGGTTTAAAACTATTAGTAAGAATTGTGTCGAAAATTCGGATATTTGTTTAGCAATTAATTTGGATGATACTGTTATGGTTAGAAAACTTTTTAAGGATTGTACATCAAAGTTAGTTTGGCTAAATTCCTTTGGGTCTAAATTTGCAACCAATGCTGATTTTATTATACCTACATTAACTGCTTTTGAGTCTGAGAATATCTTTATAAATTTGGAGCAGAGAGCACAAAAAACTTTAAAATCTCTTCCTGGTATTGGAGATTCTAGAGATGTAAAAAAAATATTAATTTCTTTATATCCCGAAATTCAAAAATCTCAGGTTGAAGAAAATTCAAAGACCTCTTTATTTTTTGATGAGATTATAAATAATCCTAAATTATTCCAAAGTTTATCAAATAAATATTCAAAAGCAGGTTTATTCAATTCGAAATTTATAAACCGAAACAGCTTAGTAAGTAACTATCCATTAAAAGCTTCGTTAGAAGATTTTTATCGTTCTAATAGTTTTACTAAAAATTCGCCTACAATGGCTCAATGTTCTCAAGAGAATAGAAATGAGTCTAACAATTTTAAAAAATAATGGTTGGATAACATAGTGGTAATGTGTGAGATTGCAAATCTTGAAAGAGGGGTTCAATTCCCTTTCTAACCTTTATTTATTTTCGAA
>MDSZ01081971.1_pt1 | contig 14759 bp, 16 predicted proteins | sample 811201 | NCBI WGS metagenome assembly MDSZ01 (sample SAMN05326647, study PRJNA326480) | marine metagenome | isolation source: seawater | place: Indian Ocean: North | collected 2010
ATATCATTTGTTACAACTGCACCCACGCAGGACATGTCAGGATAATTTTGTCCGGCACTGTAAGGGAATGAATTTGCACCGAGATTAAAATAAGAATCCCAATTCGCACTATCTAGTTTTCCTATTCTCCTCTGGGAAGAAAAAGCGTCAAAAAAAGTGAATAAACATACTAACGATAATAATTTTTTATTACTCACGTGAAGGTTGTATATCTGGGGGCGGACTGGGGGGTAGAATATTTGGTGGTGGTGGTGGTGGTGGTAAATTTTGTAAATCAAAAGAATTCTCAGATTTGCTAGATTTTTCTTCTTCTCTTTCTACAGTATTATTCAAAACGGTATCGGAAATCGTAGATAAAGAACTAGGATTTGTACCATTGTAGTTCTTAGTAATACCTCGATTAGGTTGAATAGTAGGTGTTGAATTTATGGAATCAGATGGTATTGACCGTCTTGGAACTGCTCCTGGGTAAGGCAAGCCCGGAAGTGATAAAACTGCGTTTCCTCTATTAAAATTTGAGGTATTAGAAGAGTAACCACTAACAGGACGAGATGTTGAACTAGTTGATGATGATGAACCAATATTTGAAGGTAAAGTTGGTATAAACTTGGGTTTTGGTGGCATAATTTTGGACTTACTTACTTTTCCAGCACCAACAATTCGATTGGGAGCGACAGGAGATTTTGGCAAAGGACTGGAAAAACTTGGGCTTGTTTTCGCGTCAATTAATTTAAGATCAAAAGTCTGACCTTCATAAAGAATTGTTAATGTCTCAGTTTCCAAGTCAAATGAATTAGCTTGAAATTCTTCATATGTTTTCTCACTTAAAGAAATCCATTCGCTATGATTTACTTTTTTATTAAAAATAGAAAAAAATGGCTGTCCGTTAAGAATGAAATAGCCTTTAAATTCTAACTCTTTTTGAATGGTTGATTGGATTATGGGTTTTGGAGCAGGATTAATTTTAGCTGGCAAGGGTTTTTGGTTCGAACCTGGTCTAAGAAATGGATTAGAAGACACAGCACCATTCAAATGGTATAAGCAAAAGATTAATAATAGAAATAACCTAACAGACACATCATATAATCCCACATTAAAAGAGACTAAGCAAGTGTGTAAGAAAATTAAAAACTTAACCAATTCAAAAACTTATATCCCAATAAAACACATAATAAAGTCCCTATCACGCTTAATAAAGTATAAGCAAAAAAATAGACCCATTGCCCTTCTTTAATAAAATTAAACATATCCAAACCAAAAGTAGAAAAGGTTGTAAAACCACCACAAACTCCAATCATCCAAAAAGCACGGAAAAAATCAGGGTTACTGTGACTTTCCCAATATCTTAAGCAGATACCAATAACAAAAGCTCCTAACAAATTTGTAATTAAAGTTTGCCAAGGAAAACAAGATCTACCAACTAACAAGATTAATGCTCTAAATACAGAACCAATCGCACCACCAGTTGCTACTAACAAAAAAAATTTTAAATCCATAAAACTAATTTATGGATTTATAAAAAATTAAGAAGAATTAGATTCTTCAGAAGATGTTTCTTCATCAAAGTCATCGTCATCTTCTTCCTCTTCAGTAGATTCAACCTCCTCTAAGGAGTTATATTTTAAAATTCTTAAATGCTTGGGTAATGGAGACATACTAACAATAATAAATCTTCCATTCAATTTTGGTTCATCGTCTGGCTTCCCTACCCCACCTAGATCTTCAATAGCTTGTTTTACAAGGTTCATGCCAAGTTCAATATGCTCCATTTCACGACCTCGAAACATTAATGTAATCTTAAGTTTATTACCTTGGTGAAGAAACTTTTCGGAACGACGTAACTTCGTAATGTAATCATGCTCTTCAATACGAGGACGAAACTTAGCTTCTTTTACACGCTTAGCGGTTTTAGATTTGCTCCTTTTCTGCTTGCTGAGTTCATATTTGTATTTTCCAAATTCTAGGATTCTACAAACTGGCGGGACAGCACTTGAAGCAACTTCAACTAGATCCAAGTTGTGAGACTTTGCTATTTTAAGAGCTTCTTCTGGAGGCATCACTCCGAGCATTTCGCCTTCAGGACCTACAACCCGAACTTCTCTAGCCCGAATTTTGTCGTTTTTACGAATATAATCACGGTTATTAAGCCGCTTTTTATTTTTTCCACTTGGTTTTTTAACCATGTGGTTTAGCTGAGTATAATTCTAGTCAATTGAATCGGTGAGATAATAATAAAGGCTCAATAACACATAATAGCATTCTTTTAGGCAAGAAAAATATTAATTTTCAAAGATTAAAACTTTCTCCACAACTGCAACTTGCTTTTGCATTTGGATTTGTAAATTTGAAACCTCCAGCAACTAATTTATCAGAGTATTCAAGAAGTGTACCTCTCAAATATAAAGCAGTTTTAGTATCAATTAAAACTTCCACATTATTTGATAATACATAAATATCTCCCTTTTTAGGTTCCCTAACAAATTTCATTTTGTAGGAAAGACCGTTACAACCCCCACCAGTTATTCGAACCCTAAGATAATTCCCCTTACCTTCCCGTTCAATTAATTGAAAAATTTTTTCAGATGCAGATGGTGAAACTTTTATAAGTTTTTCATTCCCTTCTCTAACACCCATTGATTTTGAAATTATATTACTCATGTCTTGAAATCTAATTCTTAGCAGTTGCAGATCGACTTCTAACAAAGCCTCTATCTCCAATAAAAAAGAACTCAGTAAATTGCTTTGCAAAATTGTTTGAACTAACAATGTCCTCGTTTAATATCTTTTCAGCTAAATCCGAAGGATTGCCACTTTTCATTAAGATTGATTTGTAAGCATATTTTAGAGCTTTTATTTCTGTGTCAGAAATTTGCTTTCGCTTTAAACCAATAAAATTCAAACCACAAGATTGGTTACGTCCCGCAACAATAATACAAGGTGGTACATCCTTTGATATTTCAGCCAAACCACCAACCATTACATGATTCCCAATTCTTGAAAATTGATGTACTCCAGCTCCACCACCAACAAAAGTATGATCACCAACTGTAACATGCCCCCCCAATAATGCCCCATTTGCAAGAATAACTTCTGTTCCTAATTTTCCATCATGCCCCACATGAGAGTTACCCATTAAAAAACTTCCAGAACCTATCAATGTAGAGCCATCTTGGTAAATAGATCGGTGAACAGTAACACCCTCACTAATTCTAACATGATCTCCAATTGTAACATATGACTGAATTGAATCTTCAAAATCTGAATGTTGAGGATCGCCTCCAATTACTGAAAAATGACCCACTTTTACACAATTTCCTAAATTTGTTCCCTTTTTGATAATTACATGAGCTTCAATTTGACATTTATCTCCAACTTTAACTCCTTCTTCTAAAATTGCATAAGGCCCAATTGAACACTCATCTCCTATGCTTGAGTCCTTGGAAATAATAGCAGTTGAATGAATGTTTTGACTCATAGGCTTTTAAAACATTTCTAACTGAGGTTCCTTTGCCAACTCATAAGCTTTTAAGAGATTCAAAACCTGAAAAACAGGTTTACTCAAGATGGAAACTCCAGAATCTGTTTGTTTTAGTAGATTCTCCAATATTGAACGCAAAGTAAGGACTCCATCAACTTGAATATTTTGCAGAAGGGTAAAAATCTCTCCTATCTTTGTCTCACTTCTCGGAAGAGCAGGAACAATTAAAAGTTTTAATAGAGAACCCATTCCACCCTGCTCATTCTTAGGAGTGCAATTGAATGCTGTCTCTATTCGCTTATCTTTTAATTCTTTTTTGTAAAATTTAATTAGCATAGAATCATTGTTGAGCATTCCATTAGAAAATCCTGAATTACCCCACCCAAGTAAACAAACTAATCCATACCTAATTTTTCTTAAATCACTTGTATAAAGCCTAAAACTCGAAGTAGTAGAATTGCTTTCAACTAGTGGATTAAAAATTGCCAAAGTTGGTAAGGATTCTTGCTTTTTTCGAAACTTACCTGATTCAATATTTTGTGCCTGACGAATGAGAAATCCATTAGTTTCAAAGTATGCCTCAACTAAATCATGCTCCACTTCCATCTAAAGATTAATTATACAGCACCCACAGAACGCCAAACATTTTCCACATCATTCCAGTCAACATCGGAGGTCACATAGGCTTCACCGACTGTTTTCAAGACAACGAAACGCAAATTTCCTGCAGTAACTTTTTTATCTGCATGCATAGAAACTTTTAATTCAGAAATGCTAAGTGGCGTTCTTAATTTTAAAGGTAGCAAATAAGATTCGAGCAATCGCTCCAAGTCTCTTTCATCACTCTTATTACAATTCCCAAGTAAAATAGATAATCTTAATGCACAAATTAAACCAATTGCAACGGCTTCACCATGTAAATAATTACCATAGCCAGCGACTGCTTCAATTGCGTGGCCAAAAGTATGACCAAGATTAAGCAGAGCACGCCCTCCGGAAACTCCAATATTTTCTTTTTCATCTGATTGAACGACAGAAGCCTTATCCAGGCAACAAGTCTTAATTACATCGCTCAATTCTTTCGAATTATCATCCAGAGGAGAATTCATAGATAACAAACTATGAAACAAAGACTTGTTACCAAGAAGACCATACTTAATTACCTCTGCCATACCTGCAGAAAATTCTCTATCTGGTAAAGATTTCAAAGATTCAAGGTCGATAAAAACCGCTTTTGGCTGATGGAAAGCACCAACTAAATTTTTTCCAGCATCCAAATTAATTCCAGTTTTCCCTCCGACCGAACTATCCACCATTGCGAGTAAAGTTGAAGGAATCTGGTAAAAATCTAGACCTCTCAAATAAGAAGCAGCAACAAATCCAGCAAGATCTCCAGTCACCCCTCCCCCAAATGCTAAAATCTTACTTGTTCTGTCTACATTTTCACTAGCTAGAAAATTCCATGCTTTGCCCAGAAAACTTATTGATTTTGTATTTTCTCCACTTGGAAAAAATAATGATGGTATAGAATTTATAAATTTTTTAATTTCCGACGAACAGTTCTTTTCAAACCCTTCGTCTACCAATGCCACGACCTTAATGTTTTCTTTTTGAAAATCTCTAATAAGATCTTCGATAAGAAAAAAAATATCATGCCCAAGATAAATTGGATAACTACTGTCAACCAAACCTACAGAAAGTTTTTCATATAATTTCTCCACAATATAAAAATTTTTAGAAATATCTTAAAGTTACCTGCAGACTTCTATTTCAACGGATGGCAGAATAGAATCCAAATACTTTTCAATACTGAAAGGTTGTAAATCGTCAGCAGATTCTCCTAGGCCGATATAATAAATAGGAAGTTTTAATTCCCTGTAAATCCCTACCAATGCTCCTCCTTTAGCAGTACCATCTAGCTTAGTAACCACGATTCCGGTGAGCCCAAACTTCTCGTGAAAAACCCTTGCTTGATCAATGCAATTTGTACCCGTGGATCCGTCAATTACCAACCAAGAATGATGCGGTGCATTGGTGCTTCTTTTCTTTAACACTCTCTTTAACTTGGCAAGTTCATCCATTAGACCCTCTTTTACATGTAATCTGCCTGCAGTATCAATGATAACCAGATCGCAATTTCTGGATTGACCAGCTGAATATGCATCAAAAGCAACCGCTGCAGAATCTGCTCCATGGTGACCAGTAACAATTTCTAATTTAAGTCTATCTGCCCAAGCTTTTAACTGCTCAGTTGCTGCAGCTCTAAAAGTATCACATGCTCCCAATAAAACTTTGTGACCGGAGGTATAAAGTTTATAACCAAGTTTTGCACTGGTGGTAGTTTTACCTGAACCATTCACACCAATTAAACATAAAACCTCAGGTTCATCATCTTCTTTATCAAAAACAAAATCCCTTTCTGAACCATCTAAGATTTTTTTTATTACATTTCTGGCTATTTCAGAAACTTTCTCAGAGCGAAGTTCTTTTTGTGTACGATGTGCATCGCGGATTGAGTCAATGATTTCTTCTGTTGTATCAACACCAAAATCGCATCCATAAAGAGCTTCTTCAATATTGAGCAGACTATTCTCATCTAAATAACCTTTTCCAGTAATTGAACCCAATGCACCTTGCAGAACCGAAGCACCTTTCTGAAATCCCTTCTTAAACTTTGATAAAATACCCATAAAACATCTATACTTTTGGCTTTATCAATAGAGTGCAGCAGGAATATTCAACCATTTGATTAGTGCAACAATCCTTCACTTCAAAAAGAAGAATTGTTAATATGATTAGACGATCGCTAAGGTCCCAAGTGTCAGTAATGTAGCCACCTTTGTCGTTGAGAGGTACATCAACCAAATCTGGAAAATCCCTATTTTTTCTATCCTTTCCATAAGTTTCGATTAGAACAGTTCTCAAATTTTTCCACTGCGGTTCTACTACATCTTCATAAAATGAAAACTGCCATCCTTTCTGTCCTTCAATTAAACAAAAGTTTAATTTATCGTCATCTAATTTCGCAGCAATTTCATAACGAAAACCGTTAATCTTATGGGCACATTTAACCAAATGATTTTCACGTTCTTCATAGATTTGTACATAGCCAGAATCGCGCATTTTTTTTAAAACATCTTTTCTAGAATCACCTTTTTTTAAATTAGAAAAAATCAAATCAACACCGGTCTTTATAAATCCATGACTTTCACTCTCCGCTTTAAGAATAAAAGAATGAAAAAGAAAATATAAGAGAAAACTTTTTATAAGAATTTTCACCAGGAAAACAGGATTAAATCAAAATTTATAAGCTATAATAAATTCGTTCTAATGAAAGCAAAGCGTAAGAAGTAACGAGAACTGGATCGCGCTCCCACCATCTTCCATTTTCATTAATCCACAACCCGCTTGGGTCTTGTTTATTTAATAATTCTAAAGCTAATTCTTTTTTCCAATCTCTTTTTTTTCCATCACTATCAACCAATTCATTAATCCCGCTCAATGAAAGAGCTTTTGCCATGGTATGGTAATAATAAAATAAACCCTGCTGCCCCATTCCTGGATTCTGAGAAATCGTGTAATGTTGATTAAGCCATTCAGTTACTGCTTTAAGTCGGGGATCATTAGCATCCATCTCCGCGTAAATAAAACTAAGAAGCCCAGCGTAACTCATACTTCCATAAGACCTTAAGGCGATTGACCCATCTGTAATATCTCTTTCACCAGCCATACTTTTACCAGGAAAATAAATGAAACCACCTCTGTCATCTTTATGCGAACTTACCCACTTTTCTTTATTTGAAGAAAGATTCTGACATTTACTGACAAAAGAAATAGCTGCATCCCAATCCAAATCAAAGTCATCGCCCTCCTTATTTTGATAAGTTTTTTTAGCGTAGTAAAGTGCTTCCATTGCAAGATGAGTGTTGGAAAGATCAGAATGAGCATATGTAGAACCATATCCAATTCCACCGTCAAAAACATTATCTTGTTTATTTTTTCTATCAAAATCTGACTGTTGGTTTATGATGAACCTACGAGCTCTTTTTATTATTTCATCGTATTTGGAGTCCTTCGTTTGCATCAAAGCCATCATGCAAATCGATGTATTATAAGAAGCTAAACCTTTACCATAAATTCCACCATCAGACTGAACTTTTGTTAAAAGAAAAGACAAGCCCTTCTTCAGTTGGGCATCAAACTTTTGAACCTTATCTGAATCAGGATGTCCCATTGTTGCCCGTAATGCTAGAGCTGTTAGAGCTGGATACTCAGATTGTCCCCATTGACCAGTACTTGAATTTTGCTCCGCATTCAACCAATCAACCCCCCTGCTAATAGCTCTCTGTATTTCAAGCTTTAATGAAAGATTTTGATTTCCGATAAGTAAATTTGAAAACAACAATAAAGAGAATGTAAATGTAAGAAATTTAAAGGGTAGATTGATCATGATAATTCACATTTTAGTTCAATTCATTTTTTGTGGCAAGTGGAAGCGAATGTTTACAGGAAATTCTAGGGGTGGCATTTTTTTCTTATTTGCGATCCAAACATCATCATTTGTACTGTCATAATGACTATTGTTTAAAATTGCATTATCATCTGCATAAATAGCCAAAATTGATCCAGTTGACTCAGCTATAAATGTTCCTTCTACCATTCTGGACCCAGTGAATATAAAAGACTTTTGTGTTACCGAAGATTTTCTTGTTTGGTTAATGGATAATTCTTCAATGCTAGAACGATAATTTGTCCCGTTTAATTCCCAAAAAACGACAATATCGAAACAATGATCAGAGTAATCAATTTCTTTTGGGTTCTCAGACCATAAGTTATCAAAAAAAGAATTAACTGGTTCGAATTTCAATAATAACAGAGATGTATGAAAAACTTGAGGACTTATTTTTGTACGGAACAAAGATTCATGAATTTTACCATCCTCGTGAACTAAACCATACTCAACTAGACCATTAATCTGATTTGAAATTGCTGGAATAGATACTGCTTTTTTCGATTTTTCAATTTTAACACCGCCAAATTCAAATACGCCGTCGCTAATCTTTTTTATCTCAGGCAAAACACTTCCATTTGAATCCGAGTACAGGTGATGGCTGTTAAAAAATGTTATTAAAAGGCATGTGATTAATCTAATTTGCATCAATTGATCGTTAAATATAGTTATGTAAAAGTGAAGTTGTTATTCAAAATAAGCTTTCTATTTTTGCAAAAACAATAAATCGTTTGCGATTAAATGCTGTTTCCATTTATATTTAAGAATCTTATTGTAAAACTTTTATTCCTTTGATTCGCTATTTACAACCCTGATTGCTATGGACCAAGAAGAAATTTTACCCGACGAAAATCAAATTCCTGAACAGGAATATGCTGAAGAACAATACCAAGAAGAGCCTGCCGTTACAGTAGCCCCGCCTGTTGAAGGTGCCTTCAGTAAGTATTTGCGTGAATACAGACTCCTTAACAGCTTGTTAGTTTCCCTTCTAATGCTCACTGTTATTATGGCTTCCATTTGGGGAATGATGATGGGACTTGAGTTGGCCGGAGAAGGAAATTCTGACTTTTCGGATGGAGGAACCGCACCATCCGCTCAAAAACAAGAGAAACAAAAAGTGGTTAAGCTTATGCAAAGACAGAAAAAAGCTCAGCCAACCACTCAAAAAACCTTCGTCACTACTGCAATCTCAGACATTTCTATGCCTGAGTTTAATGATCTTGATGTAAAAGATTTAGCTCCTGTTGTTGAAGCCGCTGCCCCCTCCATGTCGGATGCTGGAATGAACAATGACCAAATGAAGAAAGCTATGGCAGGCATTGGATTATCCCTACCTAAAACTATGCAGCAAAGATGCGACCCACAGAAAAGAATTGCTCGGTTAAAATCAGGGGGTGGTAAAATGATGACTGAAGCAGCAATTGTTAAAGGTCTTAAATGGCTCCAAACCATGCAGGACCCTGCTGGATCTTGGGGAGGTAAGGATAAGGATGATCAAGGAAATCCAAAGTCAACAGACAAAATGGCTATGACAGGAATGGCCCTTCTTTGCTATCTTGGACATTGCGAACTACAAGATTCACCAGATTTTGGCCCCACGGTTCGTAAAGCTATAGATTTTATTACTTCAACCACACCTGAACCAGAAATTAAAGGAGGGCCAGGTTCATATTCTCATCCAATCCGAACATATGCACTTTGTGAAGCATATACCATGACCAAAATTAAGAAACTTGAAGAGTATGCAAGAAGATCAACACTTCATATCATTAATGGACAAAATGAAAACGGGGGATGGGCTTATGGATATGGTAAAGGTGTTGCCGCTCACACCGACTTGTCAGTTACTGGATGGAACATACAAGCTTTGAAAGCGGCTGTTTATACGGGAATTTCAATTCCTGGAATTGATGAAGCCTTAGACAAAGCAATCAAATACACCAAAGAATGTCAGGACAAACAAGGCAAATTTGCTTATCAAAGAGGAAAAGGCGGGAAATCAAGTTTAACAGGTGCTGGGGTGCTTTGTCTTCAAATCTGGAAAAATGCAAAATCTGAAGAAGCTGAAAAAGGTCTCGAATGGATTGTTCAAAATGAAGCAATTAAAACGGAATGGAGTCAGATTGATGTTTACGGTTGGTATTATAATGCACAAGCTTGTTTTCAAGCTACAGGTGTATCTGGCGGTTCAAAATTTTGGAAGGCTTGGAATAAAGATTTTCAACAAACAGTATGCTCAAATCAAGCCCCTGATGGACATTGGCCACATGGAAATCATTTCCATGGAGATACCGATATATACAGAACAACAATGGCAATCTTAATGCTTGAGGTATATTACCGTTATATGCCAACAGGTAATGTTTAGATTTAACTCAACCTAACTTGCCTCCATCTCACAAATTTCTTAAATTGATCATCTATGAATAAACCTCTCATTTTAGTTCTATCCTTACTTAGCGCAGTTTGCATTCTCTCGGCAGACAAAAAGAAAGTACAAGAAATCACAATTTCTGGTAACGACACCATGCAATTTGATGTTAAAAACTTCGAAGTTACTAGTGGTAAAGATGTTAAATTAACATTTAAAAATGTCGGAAAGCTTCCTAAAATTGCTATGGGTCACAATTTGGTCATTCTTAAAAAAGGGATCACTGCTATCGCTTTCGGTCAAAAAGCACTTGGTGCCGGAGCAAATGCTGTCAATCCTCTCCCTGATTCTCTTAAAAGCGATGTAATAGCTAGTACTAAACTTCTAGGACCAGGCGAAGAAGAAGTGTTATCTTTTAAAGCACCTAAAGAGTCAGGTTCTTACGAATATGTATGTACTTTTCCCGGACATTTCGCGATGATGCGCGGAACAATGACGGTCAAATAAATACCATTCTTTGTCATAAATCTACTCTTTGGTTGTATATTTGACTTCTTGACAATTTAGCCTTTGATCTAAATATCGGAGGCATGTCCATAGAAAAAGAAAAACTTTTCCTAAGAGAAGCTCAGTCAAAAGGGCTTTACTCGTGTTTAGCAGCTTACACCAAACTTTCCGGACCAGGATGGCTTCAAAGTGCTATTACTCTAGGAGGGGGGTCATTGGCATCCAGTCTTTTCCTAGGAGTTTTAGCTGGATATTCCCTCTTATGGCTCCAACCTATTGCAATAATTCTTGGTATAATCATGCTGAGTGCAATAAGCCATGTAACCTTATCCACTGGACAAAGTCCCTTTGTTTCGATTAATAACGAAATAAATCCAGTTCTTGGATGGGGATGGGCAATAGCAACAATTATGGCAAACATCGTATGGTGTCTTCCACAATTTTCCTTGGGTACGGCTGCAATCACTCAAAATTTAGCTCCTTCTCTTGACACCACTGGAGGAAAGGTAGGAATTTGCTGTATTTTGCTATTTCTTGCCTCAATTGTTATTTGGGCATATGATCGTGGGAACAGAGGAGTAAAAATTTTTGATTGGCTATTAAAAATTATGGTTGGCCTTGTTGTAATCTCTTTTTTTGGAGTTGTTATAAAAATGGGCTCCACCGGACAGCTGCCATGGAATGATATCTTACCCGGCTTCATTCCAAATTTAAATCTTTTAACAGAACCTGATAACATTTATCTGCCATTCCTTGAAAAAACCGGTGAATTTCGATCATTTTGGGAAAATAAAATAGTTAGCATGCAAAGGGATGTTATGATTGCTGCTGCAGCAACTGCCGTGGGCATTAATATGACTTTCTTTATGCCATTTGTATTACTTAGGCGGAAATGGGGTCGTGAACATAGAGGGCTTGCAAAATTCGATTTATGGACTGCCCTACTTATTCCATATGTCGTAGCAACATCCTGCGTCGTAATTGCTGCAGGATCCCAATTTAACGGAAAGCCCGAATCGGCTTATAAAGATTATGAAAATAGAATTTTGCATTCTAACTTAAACAAAGGATACTCAGATTTTTTGACATCCAGACTAGAAATTGAATACGGAAAAGATGCCTATCAGAAACTTGCTCCTATACAAAAAGATGAATTACTTTTTTCAATATCTTCAGTCGATAAAGATTTGGCGGCAATGTTGGTCAAACGTGATGCATTTAATTTAGCTGCCTCTCTTGAATCTCTTTTAAAAAATAAAACTTTTTCACATTATGTATTTGGCATTGGAGTCGTCGGAATGGCACTCTCAACAATAATCATTCTAATGACTATAAACGGACATGCCGTATGCGAAATTCTAGGAAAACCTCATAAAGGTCCCGTATTTCTTATTGGTGCCTACATTGCAGGATTAGGCGTACTTGGCCCTTTTGTTTGGAGCGATGCCGCATTCTGGTTGGCCGTTCCTACTTCAATATTAGGATTCACCTTAATACCTGTCGCTTATTTAAGCTTCTTTTTATTAATCAATAATAAAAAAGTTTTAGGAAGAGAAAGACCCAAGGGCATTATTAGAATAATTTGGAATTCTGCTCTATTATTATCTCTTTTAATCATGGGAACATCAGCATTTTATGTGGCATGGAATAAAAGCTGGGGAGACTTTCAGTTCGGAAAAATTGCTCTGATTATTTTTGGTATTCTCTTATTAATAGGGCATTTTTACCTTCAAAATAAAAAAATTCGCACCAAGTTGGAAGCACTTGATCTAAAATTACAGCAACTTAAAAAAAGTAGTTAAAAAAAAACACTTTAATTACTTCGTCTCCAAAGGAATCCACTTACGAACCTCACCATTTGAACCAAGTCTGGAAAATAATACCCAAGCTTCTCCCGTTGTTGTATCAATTTTGATAAGTCTCTTATACAAATAAGGTTTTGGATCAGATGAATAATATTCAGCACTGATAATGTGATATTTTCCATTCTTATTAGAAAAAGAAGAAAAAGACGGAGGAGGTGGAATATTTTTTGGTAAATTTAGACGCTGAGGACTTATTGTTGAATTACTCTGCGAAAATATAGTGCAATCAGCAGAGAGAAGAAAAAAGAAAACTAAAAAAAAATTTAAAGATTTATTCATGTTAAAAGTATAATTTTTTGATTCTTCAACTATTTTCAATTAAAAAATTAATCAGAATTTAAATCAAAGAAATAATTAAACTAAAAAGCCGCCAACCTTGCCCAAGTTGACGGCTTATTTATTTTGTGCGTGCATATCAAATAAATGATACACATGTATACTTTCTGTATAATATTTAACACTTAATCAATAGAAAAGATTAATAAAAAGCTTTATTAATAAAATAAATTATCGTAAATCACCTCACCTTTACAAATAAAAGAATAAGTCAATTTATTCCTCTTCCTCCTGAACAAAAACTATAGCTTGGTACCAATAATTTTCATCTTTAATTGGTCCACCCAAACATTGCCATCTAGCCGATGAACGAAATATAAAACCTTCTGTATCTTTATATTCTTTTTGTATTAATTCGTTAACTTCTTCTTGAAGCTCTCTTATTGAGTTAGCTTTTACTAAATTGTATTTTCGTTGTACTCTGATCATGGAATTATTTTCTCAAGCTACAAAGCAATGCAAAATAATATCAACCATATATTTTGTTTTTAAATACCAATAAAAGCTCAATTAGATAAGGTAAAACCCTTGTTATCTAAATAAAACAGATCTTGGAACATTTTTCTTCAAGAAAAGAAAACATATAATTTAATATTTCCTTTACAATTATTAGACATTTTTGAATCCAACCTCGATCTTTAAACGAATATTTTGAATAATTAAGTTTTTAATTATTGATCTTACAACCACACCCAAGCATGAACATAATATGACAAAATCAAATTCAAAAATATAATGGTATCACCAACCAAAAAATCGAAATATGACGCACCCTTATTGAATGATGACGAAGTCAGTGCACTCCAAAATCTACAGAATTCTTTTGGACTAATTAAAAGTGAGATTAGTAAAATCATAATAGGCCAAGATGAAGCAATTGAGAAAATCTTTATTTGCATGCTGTCGCAAGGACATGCCCTACTAATGGGAGTTCCCGGTCTTGCCAAAACTTTATTAGTCAATTCTATTGCTCAATGCATATCTCTGTCTTTCTCGCGTATCCAATTTACCCCTGATCTCATGCCATCTGATGTGACTGGTACCGAGATCCTTCAAAATAAGGAAGATGGAGAAGGTAGGGAGTTCAAATTCATCAAAGGACCCATCTTTACGAATGTTCTTCTAGCCGACGAAATAAATAGAACACCGCCCAAAACCCAATCTGCACTTCTTGAGGCAATGCAGGAAAAAAAAGTTACAGTTGCTGGAAAAAATCATAACTTACAAAGTCCATTTTTTGTTTTAGCGACACAGAACCCGATTGAACAGGAAGGTACATACCCCCTACCAGAGGCTCAATTGGATCGATTCATGTTTCTGATCAGATTAGATTATCCAAATCGGGAGGATGAACTTTCAATTGCAAAAAAGACGACTATTGGAGAACCACCAACACTAGCTAAAGTATTGACTGCAAAAAAACTAAGAGATTATCAACAGCTTACCGAAAAGATTCCCGTACCTGAACATGTTTTTGAAAGAGCGGTTGATATAGTTAGAAGAACAAGACCTGCTTCAGATGATTGCCCAAAGTGGGCTAAGGAGTCCGTTCAGTGGGGTGCAGGCCCAAGAGCTATTCAATTTTTAATTCGTGGTGCCAAAGCAAGGGCTGTAATTCAAGGTAATTTTATTACCACAAGTGAGGACTTGGATGCTGTCGCAGAGGCGGCCTTAGATCATCGGATCATTACA
>MDSZ01175978.1_pt1 | contig 14757 bp, 10 predicted proteins | sample 811201 | NCBI WGS metagenome assembly MDSZ01 (sample SAMN05326647, study PRJNA326480) | marine metagenome | isolation source: seawater | place: Indian Ocean: North | collected 2010
ACTGGAAGTATAGAAAATAATGCTATTCAAATTTCAAAAAATTTAGAGGATGCTGGAGTTGCAAGGCTATGTGTACATGGTAGAACCTTGAAACAGAGATACAGTGGTGAAGCAGATTGGAATTACATAAAAGACGTAGTCGATTGTGTTGATATTCCAGTGATTGCTAATGGAGATATTGTTGATGCTAAAAGTGCAAAAGCGTGTTTAGAATCAACAAATGCGACTGGACTAATGATCGGTCGAGGAGCAATTGGTAGGCCAACTATATTTGGAGAAATCAAAGCACAACTTGGATGGATTGATGAAAAATCCCTTCCATGGGTTGATGATGATTGGTATTCCCTAACAAATGTGGGGAAAATTTTTGCTAGTAGAAGATGGGCTTGGGACAGGTACTTACAACTAGCAAGAGAAACCACTGGTCTGCGTGCAAAATGGTTGAAAAGGCATGCAACAGCATTCACAAAGGGTTTACCTAGTGCAAAATCTGCAAGAACAAAAATGCATCAAAGTCACTCAATTGATGAGTTCGCAAAAAGCATTAGTGACTTTCTTGCTCAAAAAGTTGATTCCCAATCTTCGACATCCTGAGATTCAGCCCATTGTTCATCTGTAGTCTCACCGCGAGCTTTCAATACCTCACGAGCCAATAACCAGTAAAGTAGTGAAAGTGATTTTCGACCTTTATTATTTGCAGGTAACGCCAAATCTACATTCCTAAGATTATTATTTGCATCAACAATACCAACTATTGGTAACCCAGTATTTACGGCCTCTCGCAATGCCTGTTGATCTGCTGCAGGATCTGTAACAAAGAGCATATCTGGTTCAACATAAGAACGAAGTGCTGGATTAGTCAAACTTCCTGGAATAAATCGGCCAACGGCTGCATTTGCACCAATTGCTTCTGCAAATTTACGTGCCGGTCTTTGCCCATATTGACGTGCACTTACTACCATTACATTGGAAGTCTCATAAGTATTTACGAAATTAGCGATTGCACGAATTCTTGCATCTGTAATTTCAATATCAATAAGGTACAATCCATCATCACGTACCTCCTGTATGAACCCGGCCATATCAGCACTCTTTTGCTGGGTACCAATGTGTACAGCATGTGTTTCGTAAAGTTCCCTATCGACTAGAAGTTCAGTCATTATGTTAACCTCAGCATTCGGCCCACCAGCCCCCCCTAAATAACCACTTCGTAGATTCAAATGATGCCATAATTGACAATATTCCAATTAATTTGATTATACAAGCAGGGGTAATGTTCTTGCTTAAAGAATATTCTAGATGCTATTACGGGGGGTCAATAGTGGTTGATTATGTCGATGAAAAGACTGTTGTAGCTACTGAATCTGACGATGGTTTTTGGCGCACAAAGAGTGGTGAATCACTGCATGTTTCCGCTAGCGACTTAGAACGCCATGCATATTGTCCTCTTTCTTGGTCCCTAGCGCGCTCTGGTAAAGTCGGGAAGGGTGAAGCCGTATCAGCAGGCAGAGTTGCGCACACTAAGATACATACAAAAATCAGCCAGTATAAAGAAAAACAATTAGACTCACGTAAAGCCTTTCTAATATGGTCTTGGTGGTTCACAATTATCTTTGTTTTTATTATTGATGCCATTATTTTTTCAAATCTAAACTATGATACCGATCAACCTATACTTGTTTCAAAAATACTAATGGTATTGGCAATAATAATTCTATTTGTTGCAATTTTTGCAATATATTTACCTTGGAGAAAATGGATTAACTTCCCTACAGATAAAACAACACATATGCAAGAAATTGAGAATCTAGGAGGATTTGCTATCGAACCAGTATTACAACCAATTGGTTTTATCGGAGGCTGGTATGAAGGAGGCCGGATAGAAGCATCCCTAATGATATTGGCAATCATATCTGTCCTTCATGCAGTTGCATTGCCATGGGCTGAAAACAAAGAAAATGCTGCATTCATTTTGATTGCAATTGCGATGCTTTGGACACTTTTAGCTTCATGGCAATTACAAAAAGCATTACTTGCCAATAATGCAAAAGAAATTGCAAGAATAGATGCTGGCATAGATGCTAATACAGAAGTTGCTTATTCCGATGATGATGCTACAGCAGGATTACTTGTTGACAACCAAACCGGTATAAGAGGCAGACCTGATCAAATTGTTATTGTTGATGGTGAATTTATCCCTGTTGAACAAAAAACCGGAAAAGTGCCAAACAAACCACATAAATCACACAAATTGCAATTACTGGCATATCTACATCTAGTTGAGTCTACAACTGGAATAAAACCTCCTTATGGAGTTCTAAAATATAGTGGAGATAATCTCCATACCATTGAATGGGATGATAATTCAAAGAAGCATCTAATGGCTTCAGTCAAAGAAATCCAAAGACTAATGGTCAATGGAGGGGCTGAAAGAAATCATAACAGGCCAGGTAAATGTAAGTCGTGCTCACGAAGATATGCATGTCCTGATGCCCTTGATTAGTCAAATGAACAATTTTCTTCATAGGAATATTTCCAACATTCCTTTTCTACAGTAACTATAACTTGAAATGAATCTTTTTGTAGCCCGAATAATTCTTCACCATAACCTCTTGCTTCGATTCTCAAAGTCCAAGTTCCCTCTGCAAATGGTGGATTAAATGTTGGGACTTTTTGGGCACCAGATTCCGTTAATCTTTGGGACCATATTTGTGTCCCATTAGCATCAGTCAATGTTGCTTCAACATAATTTATTTCTTCAGTTCCACTTCCAACATCTCCAACTCTTAGAGATGCTTGCATGAATGCCTTTATCTCAGTAACTCTGCTATCAATCTCAAATGTTTCTTGAATTACGAAAGGTGTCAACTGAATATCAACGAATGTGTGATTAATATTTACTTTAAATTCTAATTCAGTTAGTTCAGGGGGATCTCTCAAACCTTCTATTGCTTCACGAGCTGGAACTAAACCAATACAGCCAATATTTGTCATTACTAGAATGAATAACATCCCAAACGCATACATGGCACTTCGGCTGTTCATTGGTTACCCCAACATGTACCTGATTATCAATGACTCCCCTCGATGGTTTGAAAATACCAAGTATAGTCGGAGAGGTGCCTGAATGAAGTCAAGAGGGTCAGCCGAGCCTACGCAATGACGAACCCTGTGAGTACTGACAGGCACAATTATTCGAACTTAGCACCGCAAGTACCGCATTCTTTAGCATCCTGCTCTATCTCTGCTCCACATGCTCCACATTCAGCCATTTGGGCTTTTGATTTCGCCTTGCGCCTAATCCCACGTCTGCGTTGAGCCTTAGCTTTAGAGGCGGCAACAGGATCTATTCCATCATCATCCTCAAAAGAGAAATCCATTGCTTCTTCTGGCAACTCATTTCCTGCAATTGAACGATCTTGTATACCCATTCCAATTTGTACATTATCTCCTGGCATGACTCCTTCTTCTCCAGTAATTTCGTACAATTCTCCTCTTATCTCAGCATCACTTGCAGATAGTTCTACATCCGAACCATCATCTTTACGAGGCTGCAAGTTCTTATCGCCAAGGAAAGCATCAAGATCATGGCCCTCAAAAGATTCTGCAACTGATTTTAGTGTCGTTGTAACAGTGGAGAGGGCTTCTTCTTCATCCATTTCTTTTTCAGACTCCGCGGCAACTCTACGATCATAAGCGGCTTCCATTTCTGCTTCTGCCGCCGCAATATTTTCATCCCAATGGCCTTCCAAATCCTCTGCATCGTATCCAAATTCTTTGACTGCTTCATCGAATCCCTCATAACCAGCAGCGTGAATTGTCTCTGGGTCTATTTCTTCCTCTTCCTGTAAAGGAATCTCTTCTTTCTCTATTGTCTGTCTTTCGCGCTTCTCGAAGTATTTTGAGACCTCTTGTTCAGCACCACAATATGGACAATTCGCCAATAGATCAGGAATAGATTCTCCACAACTATCACAATCATGGAACTGCCTTCTCGCTTTCTTGAGATTGAAACTACACCATGGGCAACGATCTTCTCCACCTTCTAATTCGCCATCACAGGCTGGACAATAATCAAAGATATCTCTTTCAACTTCTTCATCTGTCTTTTTAGTAAGAATAATTGCCGCAATTAATATTACAATCAAAACCCCTACAATCAATCCAATTATTGTAACAGTTCCCCAAGCTGCTTGTTTCTTTTCATCAAAACTCTCTCCCTCAGCTAACTTTGTATCTAAAGTAAATCGTTGAGTATCTGAAACACCAGGTAAATCTGAAACCAAACTAACTGTCGTTAAAGGAGATGTTGCTACAAAGTTACATTCTATTGTCAGAATTTCTCCTATTTCGTTAACTACAATTGGAATTGTTTCGTAAGCAATGCCCAATTCATTTTCGCAAGAGAAATTAACACTTCCAACTTCTTGTGTTGATGCCTTAATCGAAAGTGTGTACGACTCACCGCCAGTAAGTGGTACAGAAGTACTAGAACCATTTGAATCTAATATTGACATTGTAGAACGAGAAAATATTAATTTCAATTCTGAAAATACAGGAATTGAACCACTGGCATCGTTATTTGAAGGGTTGTCGTCATAAGAAGATTGCAAAGGAACCCAGGTTGCATTAAAGTAAGCAGTATGTGACCCACTAGCAGTAGAAAGTGTCTTCTGCCAAAGATATGTTTCCCCAGATTGAATAGTAATCATTTGTTCTGTGTTTTGATCGAAGACTAAACCTTCCCAAGAATGTACAAGATGCCCCTTTACTTCAACGTCTCCTGCATTAGTAATCTGAACGGTCCAGCCGACATTTTCACCACTATTTACCTCAGTTTTGTCAGGCCATGCGATATAATCTACAACTACATCAGGAATATCATATTTAGTAAAATAAGCACTAATTCTATCATTTTCACGAGTTTCTTGAATAAATAATGCCGATTCATATGGATCAATTATTGCAGTTACTTGATGATTACCTGAATTTAGCGTAGAGATATATTGTGATGTTAGTGAAAATGTCCATCCATTGGTAGCTCCATCTTGACCTGATATTTCAACATCAAAAATTGGTAGTGGGACTTCACCACCCACTTCATCTAATATTGAAAGTTTCATAGGTACTGTTACATTTTGGGATGAGCCTATTCTTTGAATTATACCAGAAACTTCCCAGGGTCCATCCAATGAATTATCAGATACTGTGATTGTTAGCTCCCCTACATGTAAGATATCCATCCTCGGTGAAACTGTAACCATTTGTGTAAATGTGTTTGACTCCTCCTCTGATTCAATAACAGAATCATCAAAATCGACAGTAACAGAAAACTCATGCTCTCCAGAATTTGGTGCTGTCATTGTATGATTTACTAATAACGATGAACCTGCAGGTATGCTTGAAATATTCAAATAATCTTTAGTTCCTCCAAAATTAACTTCAGCAATAGAAGAAGGGGCATTTTCGGTACCGGTATTCTCAAACATAACTGAAAATTGAACTTGATCTCCTGAATTAAATTCATTTGGAGAGGTTGAAATTGATGTTACTTCTAAATCTGCCAATCCTTCAACATTAAACTCATGGAAAAATAATTGCTCACCTCCATCTGCATATTCAAATGAAACCCATACCTTGTGTTCTCCAGCAGTTAAACCAGACTTTACAACCGTAACATCTACAGAATCATTTGGGGGAATATCGGTTGCATTGGCCATTAAGAGACGACTATTGCTTACACCGTCCCAGTAAATTTTCCATAAAACATCTTCAGCTTCAAATGAATTACTATTTATTAATGTCAAAATAATTGTTGCTGATCCACCTTCTACTGGTGAAGATGGACTGATAAAAACAGTTGCGGAGCTTGCTTGTACACCTCCACTATCCTCTGCTGAAACATACAATGGAATTGTACTAAACATCAGGATTGAGAGGACGAGAACCGCCATTCCAGACTTCGCCATGTTGCAAGAGAGATTGGCCGGAGCACTTGAACCAACCGACGAAAGTTGTGCTTTCGGATACTAATGATAAGGTCATAACTACCACCGAATGTATGGTTATGATGCGAGCATTCAAGGCTGGGTCGCGTTGTCAGGTGTACCGATGAGACAGGCAATCTCGGCTTTTTTGGTCACGATTATGCTGACATTATGTGGTTATAGCACCACTGAGTTAGCCGATTCTATGACTAAAATGAACTCCGAAAGCACCGTTTCTATTACTTTTTCAAATGGCCCATCTAATGGAGACTCTGTAACTGGAGTCTATACTCTATCTTTCTCACTAACAGGAAATGGAAATATTGCTTCGATAGAAATTGATATTTCATCTGATGGAGAAAATTGGACTTCACTTACAAATATCTCTACAGCACCATGGTTAACTTATTTTGATTCCACAAACTATGACAATGGATCGTGGATTTTCAGAGCAAGAGGATGGGATACTTCAGTAACTAATCACACAATTTGGTATAATAGTGGAAATTTCAACATTGTGAATCAAGTTCCTGTAATTACATCGTTCGAAGTAACTAATCCTGGAGTCGGTGGCGGAGATAGCGCTCTAGATAGAAAATGGTTTTCAATAAATTCTACTGACTCTTTGACATTTATTTGGAATGCAACGGATGATGATTTGACACATGCAAGTATTGCCAATGTCCCTGGACCTGGTACGCCGGTTGATGATGGCCCTGGGACATTAAATTATGAGTGGTTATGGGCTAGTGGAAATATGTCAGAGGGGACATATAACCCTAGATTAACTGTATGGGATGCATCTGGATTAAAGTCAACTAAAACTATCTTCATTGGAATAGATAGAACTGCACCCACTCTATCTACTCCTACAATAGGGCAATCTGGTCAATGGAGTAACAGTAATTCAGTATTGATTTCGAATCTATATTCATCTTCAAATGATGGTTCTGGTTCCGGAGTGTCACATATTGAAATGTTGATTGACAATACATGGACAAATGTAACTACTGATGAATATACAATTACATTATCAGAAGGACATCATAATATTTCCATGAGAGCAGTGGATAAAGTTGGAAACACTGGTGACGTTATATTTGTAGAAATTAGTGTCGATATTACAGACCCTGAAGGTATTTCTTGGACTGTTGATGAACTTACTACAAGTCATATTGGTGCTGTTAATTTCTCCTATAGTGCCTATGACGGAGGCTCTGGAATTGATTTGACTAATTCAAAACTACAATATGGATTTGATTTGAATGGTGTTGGTGTAATTCCAGATCAATCTGGTAGATGGATTGATGTTACAACTAATGGTTTAGATGGAGAAATTGTATTATCATCCTGGGCAACAAAATCTCGACAATACCTTATGTTACGAGCGATTGTTGTAGATAATGCTGGTAATCAGATTACAACAATTCCTGCAGCATTCCAAATATTACCTGGTTTGGATCTTTCATGGAATTCTACTTCGACTACCCTTGACAAAATTATTGTACGCCCAGGAGATGTTAATGGTAAAGTGCAAATCACTAGTGAAATTAATGCTAATCAGGCATATGGAGGAAGTGTAACAATTACTCTAGAATCTGCACCTGCAGATAGAACTTCTAATGTTGATTGGACTGTAATGGAAACCAAAGTTATTGATTCAGGTAACTTAACTGACCAGTTTGAAATATTGGTTTGGAATTATACAGTACCAAATACCGGTCAATGGGATCTTAGACTTCGAATAGATTCATCTGATTTAATCGATGAAAGAGATGAAGGTAACAATGATTTCCATCTAGTGGTAACTGGTGCTTCGGTTAGTTCAATTGGTGTTGTAACTTCATTTGCTCCAACAATCGGAGCATTAATCCTTGTAGGTTTAGCAATTGCTTGGTACCAAAGGAAGAAAACTATTCTTCCTCCCAACTGATTTCTTCATCCTCAGATAATTCCATCATTTCAGCAACTGCTTCCGAATCTTCGGGATTTACTTGGTGAGCCTTTAATCGACGATTCCGTCTTTCAGCTACTTCTGCAAGACCAGGAACTAAATTTGAAAATTCTGCACTCGGCGATGATTCAAATTTCTCTTCAATATAATCAATTGATTTTGCTTCAAGCCTAGATTTCCGGCGTTCTTTTTCAAGGTATTTTATCACTGTGCCATGCTCACTACCACTTGCTAACATTTCAATGGCTTGTCTAGCATTCGAAAGACCAAGTCCCTCTCCAACTAATACAATAGTAGATTTGTAAATTGATATTTCAGTGCCAGTATGTTGTTCTATCATCTTCCTTATCTTACCCTCTGATCCAATTATTCTAGCACGTATTCTTCTTTGTTGGTTAGACCGTTTACCGACATGATCTTTCAAGTCTACAATTTCAAAAAACCAATCATCTTGCAAAAGTTGAATGGCTCTTTTTGGGGCCATCCCCCTACCTACTGCCTTAATGACATCAGGTAATTTCAGTGCCTTTACAGGATCATATTCACCTGCTTCCGGCCAATAAACTTCAATTTCTCCTGTTTCTGAATCTATTTGCAATTGTTTACAACCAGCTGCTTTTTGCAAATCACGTCTAGTTTGACCTTTAGCACCAATAATAACCGCTATACGGTCTTTTGGAACTCGAGGTAGACTCTGTCGCATATTATTGCCGGGCGGTGATTCCTTCTTCAACCCCTAGGTTGTAGAATTATTCTTCTTCATGCATCTCAACATGAGATAAATCCATTTCTAATACCTCATACATTGCTTCAGCAAGTTCAACATCTATTCCAGATTTATTTGCCCATTCAACCAACCTTGTCACATCTCTAACCAAAAACTCCTGTGCTTTTGGATGGGACTTAACTACGGACTGACCTACATCGATTACCACTGGTTTATCTCCATGCCACATGATGTTATATGGAGAAAAATCACCATGAACCATCTCAGCTTTTTGCCAAGTTATGGCTAAAAATTCGAGTAATTCGTCATAAACTGATTGCACATTTGGAGGCGTTACATCTTTCAATCTTGGTGACGGAGCAGTCTGTGTTCCAAGATATTCCATTACTAACACATTTTTGTGAACAGCTATTGGCTTTGGAACTTCTAATCCCCACTTATGTAATCTCAATAAATTCCGATATTCCTTTCTCACCCATATATCAACTAAATCTCGGTGTCTCCTCTTTAAACCGCCAAATCTTGGATCGCCTTCGATATACTGTACCAAATTCTTGAAAACTGCATTAGAAGTATGGAATATCTTTACTGCCACTGTACCTATCTCACTTGTACCATGAAATACATGAGCTTCTTTACCTCTTGCAATAGGGAAATCAAGAGTATCGAGAGCATTATTTTTCATTAATTTGTATAGACTCATCAATGTCAATCTATCAAAAACTGCATCAAAAACACGTCTATCTACCCATTCAAATTGACCTGTTCCTAATACTCCTGACAATCCATTTTCAATTTCATTAAACATTCTCTTATACTTTGTATCCTTCATCCAACCAGTGTTTTTTGCACTATCTAGCGACTTTACAAATTCCTTAGATTCTTCTTGAAGATGTGCTTCATCAGCGTTCAATTGTTTACGACGTCGGTTTTTCCGACGTTGCTTTGTATTTCGAGAAAGTTCTTCATCCCAATCTCGATCAATCATTAGATGCTCCTCCTGCATCATTTACGAGTAATTCAACCACCAAATAATTCATCGATTTCATCATCGTCATCTTCATTTTCTTCCGATGCAAAATCTTCTGATTCAAGTTCATTGGAATCATCACTCTTTGCGAATAATCCATCATCTTCTTCTTCAAGATCCTCAATTGATGTATTCATTCCAAATATGTCTACATCCGCTGGAAGAACTCCCTTTCTGGATAGGTATAGAGCTTGAGTTTTGGTATATCTGTGTTTTACATCAGCTTTTGAATCTTGAAAATCCCATGGCCAAACAATGATCAAATCTCCTTCTCTAACCCATTGCCTTCTACGCATTTTCCCAGGTATCCTAGCTAGCCTTGTTTCTCCATCTGCACATAGAACATTTACTCTTCTTCCTCCTAGTATCTGCTCTGCTATTGCAAACATTTCATTGACCTTAGTGTTAGGCATTTTTACTCTTATTTTCGAAGATTCTCCACTTTCAGAATCCATAAGACGAGCTAACTCTTCTTCGTCTACCTTCTCTTCACGCCTTCGGCCCATGAATTGGCCAGCCGCACTTCATACTTGAAGTCTAATACTGTATCAACCTAGGTTGAGGCTCTCTGCTGCATCATAACACATGTCAATGAGGAAATCCCCTGAGACACCAAGAAGGATTGTCGCACAGACACAAAACCAAATTGTCATTCTTATTGATACACCATATGGTAATAACTTCCTTCGTCCTTCTTCAGGAGGTTCAAGGAACATTACAACTCCTATCCTCAAATAATAAAATACAGATATTGCGCTGTTAATGAATAATGCAAGCGCCAGCCACCAAACCCAATGAAGATCACCGATTACTAAATCTCCTCTTGCTGTAGTAATATCTCCTACACCTGTACTAACAATTCCTGCTACTACAAAGAATTTTGACATAAATCCTGCAAGTGGTGGGACTCCTGCAAGTGCAAGCATAAAGATAAACATACATGCTGCGATTAAAGGATCTCTACGTCCAAGACCAGATAGGGCGGATAGTCTTGATGCTCCACCTTCCATCTCCAATAAACCGAGTACTAGGAATGCCCCGAGTTTAAACGCAACTAAAACTGCTAAGTGGAATAAAACTGCAGCTATTATTACATTCGCATAATCAACTGGTGCAGAGATATGTCCCCATCTCCAAGCACCAACTGCTGTCAATGCTGCCATCATATATCCTGCATGTGCAACAGAAGAATATGCTAACATCCTCTTTGGATTTTGAGAACCTAATGCAGCAATATTACCCCATGTCATAGTTACAATAGATAGGACCGCAAGTGTGTAAATCCAAATTGCGCTACCGTCTTCAGTATCAGGTAATGCTACAACAATTAATACTCTGATCAAACCAATCATTCCCATTGCTTTAGAAGCTGTAGCTAAAACTCCTGCAATAGGTCCATTTGCGCCTGCATAAGCATCTGGAGCAGCAAAATGGAAAGGTGCAGCACTAACTTTGAAACCAAATCCAACTAATACTAAACCAAGTGCAATTATAGATAATAATCCTCCCTCAGACCAATCACTTGCAAGAATGTCTAACTGTAGTGAACCGAATTCAAGATACAGTAATGATAGCCCGTATAATCCAATGCCGCTTGCAACTGAACCTGTAATGAAGTACTTGACACCAGCTTCAGCACCTGCTTTAGACTCTTTATGGAATGCAACTAGAACATAAGTCGCTAAACTTGCAAGTTCAAGCCCTACAAATAGTACAAACAGATCTTGAGCAAGAGCAACCATACACATACCTAATGCTACAGTGAGCATTAAGATGTAAAGGTCAGCTTGTCTGCGATTATTATACATCTCTTCAAGTTCATCAGTTTCTTCAAAAATTGTTGCTGGAACTCTGTCCAAACTCGCCATACATGCCAAAAATACTGCTGCCAAAAATATCATTTCAAACAGTCTTGCAAAAGCATCTACTTTGAATAATACAATTTCATTTTCAATACCGATTACCTGTTCAGTAAATCCACTATCTAATTGATTCATCACCAATAACATCAGAGACCCGAGTAATGTTGCACATCCAATCAAACCAGGCAGATGTGCTGAACCAGTCAAGCGGAACCTTCGGCCACCAAGGAACCAAGGAACTTGGATTTTGGTTAATGGTATCCTAAATGTGGTATTACCAAGATTTGGAATTACAAATACTGCAACTAAACCAAGAAGTAATACTGTTTCTGGGGCAAGTAGTTTCCAAAATTCTGGAGAAAATGGTTCAATCATCTTAGATCCCTCCTAATTTGAATACACCCTCAAAGAATGCAGTGCTCCAATCGCCCATTATTCCTAAAGCAATGAATGGGAAGATTCCAAAAATTACTGTAAATATAGCCATTATGAACATACCTATATTCTCATGCAATGACACATCTGGAGGTGTTTCCCCTTTCAGTGATTCAGGAGGTTGTCCTTCTTCGCCACCTTCAAAGATAGTTCTCTGCATTGACCAAAGGTAATACGCTGCTGTAATTGCTAATACTAGACCTGGTAACAATATCCACCAACCGTATACTGGCCAATAAGCTATCATTACCATTAGTTCTGCAACAAATCCTGCCAATAATGGCAATCCTAAACTTGCCATCCATGCAAACATCATGTATACTGCCAAATATGGAGAAAACTTCGCCATTCCTCTCATTGATCCAATTTCCATTGAGTGATAATGATGTTTGAATGATCCACATACTGCGAAAAGCATAGGAGAAATTATTCCATGAGCAAACATCATGAATAAGGCAGCATCATATCCAAGGGGCTGCATACTAGCAATTCCTAATAATATTACACCCATATGTGATACCGAAGAATATGCAACCATTCTCTTTAGATTGGTTTGACCCAAACAAACAATTGAACCCCATACTAAAGAAACTAGACCAATAATCATAACCCAATCCTGGAATTCAATTAATGCATCAGGGAATAATGCAACTGGGAGTCTAAGCATTCCATATGCTCCCATTTTCAGCATCACACCTGCCAATAGCATTGAGCCTCCAGTTGGTGCTTGAACGTGGGCATCAGGTAACCAAGTATGGAATGGAACTGCTGGTAACTTAACAAGGAAACCAATCATCAACATCCAAAACAATACTTGTTGCATTCCTAATCCCAAGAATACACCGTCTCCGTTATTTTCTGCAGCGGCATATGCCAATATTGCTTTCAAATCAAAAGTACGTCCAGTTAAAGTTCCGTAACCCTCGCCAGTACCTTCTGGAATCATGAAGTATAGTGTAATTAATCCTAATAGCATAATTACAGATGCTGAAAATGTATAGATAAAGAATTTTTGAGAAGCATATCTTTTCTCTTTTCCACCCCACTTGAGAATTAGGAAGAACATAGGAATTAGTGTAAGTTCCCAAAATACATAGAACAAGAACAAATCTAATGAAACGAACACTCCGATTAAAGCCCCTCCCATCATTAACAATAGTGGATGATATGTTGCTCCGTCTTTTTCATCCCAGGTTGTAAGAATTGTCACAGGAACTAGGAAAGTCGTTAGCCAAACCATAGGGAATGAAAGGCCATCCATTCCAACATGCCAAGAAACTCCGATAGATTCAATCCAGATATATTGACTCTCTAAAGCATACTCGTTGTATGCAAGATCCCAGTTTACTGTAATTAACCAATCAAAGAACAAAGATGTTGAAATTGCTAATGGAATCAATGAGAAGGCAAACGTAGCCAACCGAGTGGGCCCTTCTAACAACTTTCTCTTAGAACGCTTTTCTTGACTTGCAAATGCTAACATTATTCCAGATGAAATTATTGGGAATCCAACTAAGGGTATACTAATCCAATCAATTTCACCTTCGGAATTTGAGCCCATATCCGGGAAGAATGCCGCAAGTAAAGCCGCAGCTACAGTTAATCCACCAATCAGAAGGAATTCTTTGCCCTTAAGGTCGATTACCGAATTATTACTCAATCAAGCCACCCCCCATAGCATCAAAAATATTGCAAGAGTTCCCAAAGCTGCCATCATGATATAATCACGTGCAGAACCCGTGGTAAGCATACGTATTTTCCGACTAGCTCCCTGTGATGTAGATTCTATGCCTTTAATTGCACCATCTATTACCTTAGTATCAAAAATAGCTGAAATTCTAGCAAACCCTACTACGATCTTCATCATTGCAGCATCATACCAATCATCAAAGTGTAATCTTTTATCCAATGACTTCGCAAGACTAGATTCAGCCCAAGCACTGTTATCGAAATGGCTAGTACGACGTATCTTAGATGATAGAGTAACTGCCCATTGTACCCAAGGCTTAGCCTTCTGACCATCATCTAATTTCCCACCATACAATGCCATTGCAAATGATGGACCAAGTACCATTGATAAGCCAATTGCAACATATGTTAATAACATCAAAAACGGATCCTCATTAGCAAACACATGATGCATTTCATATGCAGCACCATGAATCAAATCAGTTGTGTATTTGCCGTCATCAAAGTCTCCAAGCCAATAACCTGCGTGCATAAATGCGAAAATGAACGCAATTAATGTCATGAAAGTTAATGTTACTAGAGGTATAGGTATCCAAGGAGTTTGCTCATGTACATGTTCTGCGACTTCAGTCTTAGGTTTACCAGCAAATGTCATGAACCACATTCTAGACATGTAAAATCCAGTCATTCCTGCTCCAATTAAAATTAATAGTGCTGGAAGAATAAAGATAGGTTCTTTCAAAGCAACTTTCCAAGCACTAGCGATTATTCCTTCTTTGGACCAAAAACCACCAATAAATGGTATACCAATTATGGACATGCTTCCTACTAACATTGCCGTTGATGTAATAGGCATTCGTGATGCGAGCCCTCCCATATTTTCCATAGACTGAGCATCAAAGTGATCATCGTGATGGTCGTCATGGTGATCATCGTGATGCGCTACTTCATGATGTGCATGATGCATTTCGTGAATTACGGAACCTGATGCCATAAACAACATTCCTTTTGCCATTGCATGATTGAACAAATGGAACAAAGATGCACCCATAGCAAATTTAGCTAAATCGTCA
>MDSZ01247702.1_pt1 | contig 14756 bp, 12 predicted proteins | sample 811201 | NCBI WGS metagenome assembly MDSZ01 (sample SAMN05326647, study PRJNA326480) | marine metagenome | isolation source: seawater | place: Indian Ocean: North | collected 2010
CAATCAACTAATTCAAAACCATCTTCTAAGAGTTCATCTTCATTACTTTGACCGATAAACCCACCTAGAATAACTTTATTGTTTTCTAATTTTTTTATATAAACAGACATATTATTCCTTTTATTTAACGTGAAACTTTTTATTCAATAGAGTTGGTGAAAGTATGTTAGAATGAACATCAGACTGATTCCAAAAAGAATCATTACCATTAAAACCCCAACAATATATTTCGTTATCTTCAGTTACAGCGACATATGATGTCTTACCGTCTGTGGTACTAAAACAAGGACTTATAAATTTAATATTTGGAAATTTATCACTTCGGGATTGCGGGCCAGTATAATTAGGATGATAATCCCACCAATATCTACCATTAGTTGGAAATAACACTCTTCTCCAAAATTTTGAATATTGACCGCTAACATCAGAATGAGAATGCATTCCAAAATTTGCAGGCTCATGTACCACATATGTGCTTGATAATAAATTTGAGGCGTCAGCTCCAATTCCAGCTTCTCCATTAATATTATACCCTGAGGCGTGAATCATGCCTGCAGTATCTTCAATAAATATAGGGCATTTATAAGTATAGGTTGCTGGGCCTTTGCAACAAACTATTCTTTTAACTCCTGGCAATTCATCTAATGGTATTGAAGTGTCGGATTCTGGAAAATAGGGATTTCTATACCCATTTTGGAAAGTTTCATCAATACTAATATTAGTTAAAGGGTTAGTGCTAGTGTCTAGATTAACCTGAGTAAAAGCTAGAGTTTCTGGATAGGCTACAAAAAGTTCTGTCGATGATGATACTAACTGTTTATGACCCAAACCTAATTGGTATTCATTATTTCTACCCCAACCATAAAGTTTATCGTCTTCTGTTACAACCATAACGCCACCATAAACGGAACCGTACCACTCAACCTGTCTAATTTGATGACCTTGGAAAGCTGTAACTGGAGTGGTGGAGTTTGAATTCGAGCCATGACCTAAAGCGCCATCACCCCCCCAACCACACATTCTGATAATGTCTGTACCGTTATTATGCTTTAACCACATTCCTAAGACAGCACCGCTTGTTCCGTTATAACGTTCACCAAAACCTCCAAAAGATTTAACTATAGTCCAGTCACTCTTAGTCCCATAAGGTATCCAATTACTTGTGACATCCGTTAAATAATTTAATTGAGATGTTGAACCGTTCCCTAATTGACCACTAGCATTAGAACCGCAAACAAGTATCGTTCCATCAGATTTTTGAGCAACTAAACAACCATAAAGAGCTCCGTGATTTCCTAAATATTTCGGATTTGTCCCTATATCGGTTAACTGTTGAAAATTATTATGATGGTATACTCCATCACCAGTCCCAAGAGCTCCCGTGTTATTATAACCCCAACCATAGATATATCCATCTAGTTGTTTCACAAATAATCTTAAAGCCCATTGATAAGTTCCATGATTCTCTTGACTAAGATAAGCTTTTTCAATTAGAGGATAAGTATTTGCAGCGGTGGAAGAACCCGTGACAAAATTTATAAAAGTATTGGTTGGATTTACATAATTCACCGAAGTTGTTGAACTGGGGTGTCTCCCACTAAAACTAAAACTTGTAGTAAAACCTCCAGAATTCGGCTTTATTGGAATAACAATACGAGAATCTCTATAAAATTTAAAATACGAGTTTCCGTCTGAATCTGTATCATACTTGTCATTGTGATAGGAAAAATATCCGCTTCTAGGGGATAACCCCATTAACCCATTTCTACCTTTACTATCATCGAAAGAGAAGGGAGACTCACCTGTATAAGGAGTTGCTGTATATAAAGTTCCTTTATCGGTCATTAACATAAAATCTTTGTAACCACTACTATCTATTGCTACAAAATTAGGTTTAGAAGTGTCTTGACTTTCAAGCGTGAATACTCTACTATCTAACTCTGTTACAATATCTGGGGAAGCCTCATAAACATCTATTCTAGTGATTTTCCCACTCGTTGTCTCTAATAATAAGTCATCTTCAATAAAATAAACGCTTGTTCCTGATAATATAGTCATTTTACTAGTAGAACTAGGATTAGTCGAAATTAAACTTGCGATGTCTAATTCCATTTTCCCAGAACCGTTATGAAAAATTAATTTAACGCAATTATTATAATTTGTTTTAAAATTTTTAAAAGCTGAGACTATAAAGTTCATACCCAAATGGTTTTTAGAACCATATTTTAAAGGGTTTGCACCATTACCATCGTCACTATCATCTAAATTTAGAAAAATATTTAATTGTTTACCATCTGGTGTAATTAATTTTGCCATTTTTTTATCCTCTTATGAACCATATATAAAATTAATAGACATTTGAAAAGAATATATTTTTATATCAATATTTTTTGGGGCTGTTCCGTCTAAATTTCCAGTTGAAATAACAAAAGCTGGTACAACTCTACACCCAACATCTAAAGCGTCTGTTATAGTAGCCCAATCAAAATTTATAAGATTTGCGTTATTTGAGACGAAAGGCGTATTTCGAGCTGCAAATCCCGCAACCCTCCAATATGGAATCGGACTTCCTGCAGTTGTCGATGGGTCTGTCTCAATAATGTTAGTTTCATAAATATCACTATTAGCAGGACTACCTGACAAACCAGATTCTATATAAAATCTAAGTTTTATATCATGAGGGATTGGGGCTCCGTTTTGTGTAACTTCCCACCCAACCGAACCGCTGAATTCTATACCGTCAACTTGAGGGTTAGATAACTTTATTCTATTATTAGAAAATAAGAATTCATGACCCTGTACGCCTTGAACTTTACTAGATGAACCTGAGCTAGAAGGTTCTATAGTTGTCCAGTCGAAGTTACTATCAACCCTATCCACATAATCCCATTGAGCTAAAGTGGAATTTCTTGTAAAAAGATATGCGACAGTTCTATATTGTGTATCGCCAGGAGAGCCAGAACTTTCGTCAGTCGTTAATAATAACCTTTTTCCAGCTGGAAAGTCTGCTGGAGGGTATGTTGAGTTAATTCTATCTATTACTGTTTGAGATGTTGGTGGATTCCCAGCAAACCATTGATTTAAAAATAGAATATCGGAATTATTATTTTTACTAGAACTAGAGTAATCTCCGCTATGTCTAGATGAAATCCAATATTCGCCAGAAGCCCAATTTGGTAATACTGAAGGGTTTTGATTTTCTAAATCGTAAATATAATCACTATTAGTATAATTATAAAATATGTTACCCGAATAACCAAAATGAACTGCAAAGGTATGTATTTGATTACCTACAAGAGTGTCGGTTGTTTCAGGTATTCTGATAATTAAAGGGTCAGACTGATCATAAGTCAAACTAAGTCCGTGATTTTCGTTTATGTAAGGGTTTAAACTGAGAGTGTTAACGGTACTTTTTAAGTCATCAATTTGTTGTTGGAATCCAAGTGGATCTTGAATACCTCCATTAGTATTTACTGTTGGACTCTCAGAATAAGCTACTGGATATAAATTAAATTTACCAGTACCTGAAAGCCAAAACCTAAAATAAGAATTATTAGGAACCCAAAATTCACCATATGAATTTTGCAATCCAGAATTCTCAACATCTATTTGATGAACTTTTTCAGATTCCAACAAAGGTGCATCAGCAGGTCTAGTATCAAAATTTTCTCTATTGTAGATTATTAAATTACCAGTAGTTGATGAAGCTACTCTAAAAAGTATATGCGTAGCTGTAGAAGGAATATGACTCAAATCCATTGGTAAATCATCAACCCCGTTGAGAGTTTGATTTATGCTAGGTTTATTCGAATTATTTGAATTAGTTACAACTTTTAACCAAGCATTCGTAGAACCTTGTGGTGCTATACTAGAAACATGCGTTAAAGTTACACCAGAAAATGTACTATTCTCAGAATCCTCAATAGTTAAATCAGAACTTCCAAGATCATTGAAAATTCCTCTTTTTAACGTTATAAGTTTATTAACGGTATCTATACTTGAAACGAAAAAGTAATCTGTATCAGGGGAGACTAAATTTATAACGCTCCCTTTAACTAGTGCGTCAACTAGACCTATATTGGCTAGAGTGTTTCCAGAAGCGTAATCATAAACCTGCTCACCGCCCCACCAATTAGAGTCTTTGAACATGTAGTCGGTTGGGCCAAAATAACCCTGATCTACATAAGTTCCAACAGCGTTAGCAGCTATTGCGATATTACCCAAATCATCAGGTGCTGTACCATTAACGCTTACAACTGGTCTTGGCTGTTCAACATCAACGCTTTCAAATTTTACTCCTGTAGGTGTTATTTCAGTGGTCATAATTCTCTCCTATACTTGTATTTATATACTACCAAGCTTGTTCCACAGTAGTTCTCACCCAATTTACAACCCCATCATCAGATTCCGAAGTTCTTATACAAACGTACATGAAACCTCCTTCAATTAAAATATTACCTTTTTTTCCAGGAGATGTTGCAGAAACTGGAATCGTAAAATTTGCATCCGTATTAACATAAACTTCTGCGTTTCTATCTAAATTATCTTTACTGAATTGAGACATCTCTTCTTGCGTATCATTTTCATTACCGAAATATATACTATTATCAGATAAGAATAAATGTCTTATTTTGTATTCAGCACTACCTAAATCATAAGCAGCATTAGTGTCTGGTATAATATGAGTGTCTATTGAAATATTGTTAGAACTATCGAAAGATAAAGTGCTTTGACCGTCAGTTATAGAGGATTGAACTCCCCCACCTCCACCAGAACCAGCTGAACTCCAACTTCCGTTATTATAAGTCCAAGTTTTACCATCAGTATGTATATGTGTTTCCCCTTCTGAGGGTGAATTTGGAAAATTTATAGCCATTTTATTCTCCTACTATATTCAAATCAAGTTTAGATAATTCTTCAAGACTTTGAACAGCATCTATCTTTTCTCTGATTTCTCTTCCTTTTGTCCTGATTTCTCTGATTTTATTTTTCTTTTCTTCAATTTCAGATGGTTCATAATCTTCTGGGAAATTGATCCAGTTTGATTGTTCAATTTCATCTGCTACTTCTAAACATAAAGTTTTAACTTGAAATCTATTTCCAGATTTTTTCTCTTCTTTCAGACCTTCTAATCTTTCTGAAAGTTGTTTTTTGGTAGCACCTTCTGTCCATTTTTTAGATTTCCTATTCCATTTTGGGACAGCTAATCCTTCTGGGACAGGTTCTAATATACATTCATCAAATATTATGTTTTCTGGATCAACAGTAACTGCGTTTTCTATTTTTCCATCTTTTGTTAATAAATATCCTATCATTTTAATACTCCAATACTATTACGGAAACTCCAGCTCCTGCGCCCCCATAACTGGCCCCTCCGCCATATGCAGGTCCTGTTCCATATATTGAACTTCCGGCAGAGGAAGGATTTTGCTGATATGTCTGCGCAGCTACCCCAGCCTCAATCAAAAGAACATTTCCAATTACGCCACTTGTTATTGTGTTAGTTGGGGAGTATGTGTAGTTCGAATAAGTACCAGTACCTGTGATTGCTCCTGTCCTATCACTAAAAGTTACATATGAATTTCCTGCCAGGGTGCCAGTATGAACTCCAACAGTTAGGTTTAATGTCACTCCAGGAGATACACTGAAGACCCCTATAGCGGATGATCCTGATGAACCGCCATAATTCGAATAAGTACCCGAAATAATTCCTCCATGCCCAGTAACTGAAACTTTAACTTTGTCAACTCCTGCTGGAACAGTCCATGTTGTTGATGTTGTGAAGACTTCCTGATTTGTAAATCCTCCACCAGAACTTGAAAGTAAACTATCAACTTCAGATTTAGTGTATACATCTGAAGAAGCATCAGCGAAACTGTGTAAATCTATTCTGTATGGTGGGTGAGCGTCTTGTCCACCAGAACTTGTTACAGTATAATCTAAATGTATATCATCAGATGCGGTTGTGACACCATTTCCATCTGCATTTATCTGGCGATTAAAAATCAAACGATGTATAACAGGTGAATGGCTAAGTGAATTTTTTATATAAAAATAGTCATTAACTCCAGTTCCACTATGGATCCCATAAGTTGGGTTTTCAGCTATTAGATCGGAAATTAAAACCTCAAAATTACCCGATTGAGTGTAAAAAACTAATTTATGTTTATCAGAGTGATTAGTTTTAAAATTAGCAAATTCTGGAATAGTGTATGCAGTAGATGCCTGATTTTGACCAACGTTACCGCTATAACCCATACTCCCATTGTAAGGGCTGGAGTTAGTTGTTATATTATTGTTGATAACATCATAGTTTAAAAACAAATTAGTTACTGTTGCAGAAGAACTACCACCAGAACTTGATTTTTTTCCGTCAAGTTTTACATCAACGAACATCGGAGAAGAGACATCATCAGAAACGTATTCTCCAACAAATGAACTATGTCCATAACCCCAATAATAAAAAGTGTTATCCTCCATTACAGCGAAATATCCAGTTCTAATTTCACTAGAATCTGGGTCATAAAAAGCAAAACAAGGGCTTATAAATTTAACATCAGGAAACTTATCACTTGGAGAACTTGGGCCAGTATAATTTGAATGATAATCCCACCAATATCTCCCCTTTTTCGGAAAATTAACTCTTCTCCAAGTTTTCACATAACCTATATCATTTGCAGGATCAGGCTTAGAAATATCGGCAATATATTCACCAATATCAGCGTTACCGAGAGCATTGCCCCAACTAGTCCAGTTTGGTAATGCGTCCCATCCTCGTAATCCAACCCCAACCCCAATTCCAGCTTGACCGTTTGTATTATAACCAGAAGCAAAAACCTCACCCGAAGTGTCTTCGATAAATATAGGGCATTTGTAAGTTTGTCTATATGGGCCTTTAGTGCAAACTATTCTTTTAACTCCTGGCAATTCATCTAATGGTATAGGGGAGTCATTCTCTGAAAATTTAGAATTCGTATATCCGTTAGCGTACAAAGGTGCAGCAGATAGATTTGTAATGTCCTGTTCAATTGAATCTAAAACTTCTGGATAAATTGTAAATAATTCTGTAGGCTTACCCACATAAGATGCGTGACCCAAACCTAATTGGTATTCGGTATTTCTACCCCAACCAAAAAGCTTATCATCATTTGTAACTACCATTATTCCACCATAGGAACAGCCATACCATTCAACTTGTCTAATATCACCGTCTTGTAAAGCTTGATAGTCGCCTCTTGAGTAACTGAAGGGATTTACTGGACTAGATACATTAGTTGTTTTTAGATAATCCCAACCTGATAGCAAAGCATCATCCCCTGCCATCGCTCCATCCAGACCGTATCCAGCAATTCGAATATGTTTTTTTCCGTTATCATCTTCAAAAACCATACCTAAAACGCCATGACTTGTATTATTGTCTAATTCGCCAAAACCTCCAAAAGTTTTTATCAAAGTCCATTGTTGAGGGTTGGATGAGTAGCCCCCCATCCATTGATCAGTAACGTCAGTTAAGGTGCTTACACTGGTCGTATCACCAGTACCTAATTGTCCGTTACCGTTATGACCGCAAACCCATATAGTGTGATCAGATTTTTGTACAACTAGACAACCGTAATAGGCTCCCATATTCCCAACGTAAATCGGATCTGTCCCGATATCGGTAATTTCATGAAATCTTGAAGACCAGTAAGTGGGCGATTGATTAGACTCAGTAACTCCAAGACCGAGAGCACCGCCAGCTCCAGCTGACCCTTTACCGTAAATTTTTCCATCATCGGTTTTAACAAAAACTCTATTCGAATGTTGTCTAATTCCAGAATTAGCATATTGAGGGTAAAATGTTTCAATTATTCGTTTATTGTCAAGTTCTGGATTTCTAAGTTTATCGCCTTGACTATAATCTAAAGTTAATGCTGTATCTCTAGTTCCCGAAAAATCATAATTATAAGGGTTATTATTATCTTCTATTAGATAATTTCCAGAATTATAAGCGTCAACTTCATTATTTACTTGAGTTCTACCCCAAAATTTAATATCAGAAATATCATCATATTTTATGTAAGTATTCTCTTTATAGCACTCTATCGAATCATATTTTTCAATACTATCAACATAATCACCAGTATACGTATTTACAGGTGATAAATTTTTAAGACCTGACCTACCCTGTTGAGTCGATAACATCCATGAAGACATTCTAACTGAATTATGAGTAGTATCACCTTCAACATTACCCATAAAACTGCTGTAAGGCGTACCATCTTCTGTAAGAATAGCAATATCAAAACTTCCAGAACTTGTGACGTGAACTATGTTTGGATTAGCGCTAGTTGAAGATCCGCCACCGCTTCCAACATCTATTGTAACGTTACCACTAGAATCTGGTTGAGTATTGTTAACGGAAGTGACCGTTCCTGACCCTGTGCTTATTGTAATATTACCGCTAGAATCTGGTTGAACATTGTTAACAGAAGTGACTGTACCACTAACACTACTACTTTCAGAAATAAACAAATCAATTCTATATATTTTAGTACCAGTCTTAGATAGTACTAAATCATCTTCAACAAAGTATAAATTTGTGTCAGAATGATTTGGGGCTGTATATTGACTAGATGATGTTGGATTTGCAGCCATTAAATCAGAAATACTCACTTCAACTTCAACATCAGAATGAAATACCAATTTAATCTTATTATTGAATTCAGTATTAGTTTTAAAATTTCTGAAACCTTTTACAACAAAGTCCATTTCTGGTTGAGTTTTTGGGCCATATAATAATACACCTTCTCCTGTATTATGAGAATCCAGATCTAAAAATAGATTTACTTGGACTCCATCTGAAGTTACTATTCTTGCCATTTTATTTCTCCTATACTTTTATTTATTCAGGTAATTCCTCTTGTTCTGGAAGTGGAATCAGATTCATATCAACTTGAGATAATTCTTCAAGACTTTGAGCAGCATCTATGTTTGCTCTGATTTCTCTTCCTCTTGTTCTGATTTCTCTGATTTGATTTTTCTTTTCTTCAATTTCAGATGGATCATAGTCTTCTGGGAAGTTGATCCAGTTTGATTGTTCAAGTTCACTAGCAATTGATAGACAGATTGAAGACGTTTGAGATTTTATAGATTCTGTTGATTGATTTTTTATAGATTCAAGATGAGTAGATAATTCTTCTTCTGATGCACCTTCTGTCCATTCTTTTTTTTCTCTATCCCATTTTGGTTTTATTATATTATTAGAAATAGGGTTTTCTGAACTCGGAATCATAGTTTTTGGATCAAATAATTCTTCCTTATATCCAGTGTAATTGAGTTTATATCCATTTTCATCAATACTATAAACTTTAATCACTTTATCATTTTCTGTTGTATTTACAATAACATTTTGCATTTTATATTCCTTTTATATTATGATATTTTGGTTAGGTCAGATATTTCCTTAATGATGACGATTCCTTGTCCACCCCCAGCACCATAGTAATAATAGTTTGCATAAGCTAGACCTTGACAACCATCTCCACCTGCCCCAACTTGAACATTATGAGTACTTGAAGAAGAGTTAACATCAACAATATATATTTTTCTTTCTCCATCTTCTGCATAGCCACCACTTAAAGTTGAAGTATAACCCATAGGAGCTCCTGCGCCAATATAATCTCTACCATTAAAAACCTCAGCTGGTTGATCTGTATAATTAACAGTCCAACCTTCAGCACCCCAAGAAAATCCAGGATCAGAGGGAGCGCTTGAAATGCCATTTGGAGAGGAAGAACTACTAGTAGCTCCAGACCCCCAACCACCATCAGTCCCATAATATATCTTATCCCAATTATTGAAGTTGGTATTAGACGATCTTCCTGAACCTTTTAGTGGAGGCGTCCAAGGTCTAACTGAGGCATTAGTAGCTCCGTATAGTATTGTGTCGTTGGTGTTATATTTAAAAGCTTTTCTCCCTCCAAGAAACCCTAAAGATTCCCCCCTAAGATCAGGGGCATCTGAATTGGGTGTTCCGTAAACACCTAATTTAGGATTTTCTGAATCTGCATAGGTTGATGATCCTGAATAACTTCCAGATGCTATGAGAGTTCCATATAATGGAATATTATCTATAGAAGAATCGCCTCCTTTTGTAGATTGAGCTAAATTTTGATCAGATCCACCACCACCACCGCCGCCAATTATGATTATTTCTAATTGAGTCACCCCTGCAGGTTTAGTATAAGTGTCAGAAGTGGTAAATACAAGAACTCTCCCTCCACCAGAACTCAAAAGTTGATTATTGTCAGTCAAGTCATTTAAATCTGTGGGGATGGATACAGTAACATCACCAGTTTGACCATTAACAGTAGTGACCCCACCACCAGATGCTTGGAGGGCAGTAATATTCCCTTGAAGATTAGAAATATCAGTATCATTGCTTGTGATTTGATTTTGTAAATCATCAATAACTGGGTTAGAAGCAGATTGAAGATCAATTTCAGATAAATCCAAAACACTATAACCAACTGGATATAAATTTGCTTTTGCTCCACCAGTAACCCAAAATCTAAAATATGAATTAACAGGAACACGAAATTCAGAAACTCCAGATTGAGTTCCGCTATCATCCTCAACATCAACTTGATGAACTATTTCAGAAGGGAGTAATTCCGCAGTTGCGGGTCTGGTATTAAAAGATTCTCTATTATAAATTTTAAAAGAACCACCTGTTCCAGAAGAAACTCTGAATATAATATGCGTAGCTACACTTGGGAGATGGTCTAATTTCATGGGTAAGTTTGCAACTGAATTATCTGTAGTCGGCAAGGTTGTGGTATTTGCGTGATTTTCATTACCTTTTACCTGTAACCATATGTTTGTACATTTCAGTGAATTATTGGCACCAGAAATATAAGTGAAAGTTGTACTACCAAAAGTTGAATTTTCTCTATCTTCCAACGTTTTGTCGGATGTATCTAAATCTACAAAATCATTCCTATTTAAAGTGATTGTGTTAGAATCAGCGTCAATAGAAACAACAGAAAATGATAAATCAGAACTAACCTCATGTAACACACTACCAACAGAAAGATTTTCAATTTCAGTTTCATTACTAGAATAACTGTATACAACATGTCCACCATACCATTTTGAATCTTTAAATAAAAAGTCATTAGATGCATGATATTTTTGATTAGTGTAAGTCGCTCCACCTCCAGCAGAAACTTCTATGTTACCCAAATCATCAGGCGCTGTACCATTAACGCTTACAACTGGTCTTGGTTGTTCAATATCTACGTCTTTAAATTTTACTCCTGTAGGTGTTAATTTAGTTGCCATAATTCTCTCCAATATATTCTTTATGTATTTATAAAACTAGAAAATCATCCACCCTAAAAAGAACATACCGAAAAATCCAAGAAAAAATCCAACAAAGAATCCCATACTCACCATTTCATAAGCAGTTCTTTCAGTACAAAGAATATCAAACTCTTTTTTAGCTAACTGCCACGGTGTAGGCTTTTCATCGCCTGTACCTAAATGGTGTATAGACCACCTATCGTCATATAAAGGGACACATAATAACTCACCATTTATACATGAAACGGCATAATGACTCGAATCTTTATCATGTTCCTCAACTACCACATCTATTAAAAAACCTCTATATAAAAGATCACTTTCAAAATAAACTTCTACGTATGGAGGCACTTTGCCTGTCTCGAAATCATCACTTGGGTCATTCTTTTTCATAAAATACCTTTCAGGGTTTACCAATACTTATAATTCCAGAAATGTATGGTTGTACAATTTCCTTCACCTTTTCGTTCTGAGAAGCGAACATCATAACAACTAACATTATGATTATAAGAAACACTCTCAAAGTTGAAAATGCTACCTTTATTAGCTCCACCATATTCTTCAAATTAGGAGACCTCAAAAGTTCCATCAGGGATAGCTTTTTGTTTTCCTCTTCTTTCACTTTTTGTTTCTCTCTATTTTCTACAAACATATCCTTTATATCTTTTAAATCTTGCTGCGTCTTTTCTGTATGACAACTCACCGTATCAACTAATGAATCCAGATTGCCTTGAATATCGTGAACTACATCTTTTAAGTTCTCTAGGCCATCTTTTGTCTCTTTTATCGTCTTTGCTTCAAAAAACTCATGCTTTGCTCGGTTTATTTTATTTCCTAGCAAATGATCTTCGTTTGGTTTGTGTAGTGTTACAAACCCCTCTTCTTTCACTTCATCTAATGATTCCGCTTTTGATGATACAAGTAATATTGGATATCTATCTCTATGCCTTCTTGCGAAAGAAATACCATCAATACCATTTACAACATCTGCATCTATAACCAAGAAATCAATTCCAGGTTGCGTTTCGTCATCTAGTCTTTTTTGAGCTTCTGAACAGTTTATAAACGTTTCAACTTCAAAGTTCATTTGTCGAAACTTACCTATAAAATTAATTCTACACTGTTCTTTATCTTCTACTAATAAAAGATTTATAAAATTTTCCTGATATGGGACTAAAACCCCATCTTTATCCAAAGGTGACATTTTCATATCCTTATGAATTTCACCATAATCTATTATACCATAAATAATATACTATTCCAAGTTATTTAGCTAACTTTTGGAACCATTTTGGAATTTTTCTTTTAGTCCACACCATAGAAAACCTTTTTTGTTTGGTTTGATAGAACATTCGGTATGACTTTACTGGATTATCTGGGAACATACACTCTGGGTTAGATTTCATAGCAAGAGGGAACTGAGTCAATCCTTTGCTTTCTATACCTCTAGGGGGCGTTTTAAGGGTGTTTCTTAGGAGTTTATCGCTCATATGCGTTTTACCGTACCTGTACTTGTACTCGTCGCATAATGCTACAAAATGTCTATAATGCCACTGATAGTTTTCTAGACTTTCTCTAGTCCATACGGTACAGGGGTGATTGAAATGTACAGCTTTATATAGAGTGTCTTCATGAGGGTGGTCAACTAAGATATAGTGATTTACCATAGTTTTACCAGACTTGGAAGGTGCTTTGACTTTAATTCCGTCTATCATTCTATGAGTCGTGGAGAGCATCTGAGCACTCTCCACTATCATCTTCACTATATGTTTGTCACACTGCTGAATAGCAGCCTTTACTGGATCTTTATCTAAAACAAATACGTTCATCTTTCCTCCTTATACTATTATTATACTATAAAGAGGGTCTTATGTCAAATATAATTTCCCATCTTCATAAGAGTTTCACGATATTTTTTTTGATACTTTGTGACTTTATTCTTTTTATCTTTTCTTGTTATACTTCTCTTGATCTTTGGAACTCCATACAAATTTTTAAATATCTCCATCTGCATGTTCTTTCTCTTGATCTTCTTTTTAGTTATCTTCACGTTTTGTTTACTGATAATAATATCTTCTTGTCGTAAATCAAAGTATGAATTTACTGTTTTGATTTTAGAAGTTCTTATTTTACCTTTTCTAAAATAAGTTATTTGGAATTCAGTTCCAACTTTACCTTGATGTAGCAATGCTCTCAAGATAGATATAGCATATGTTCTTTCGCCATCAAGACTTACAATATAATCTCCAGGTTTGAGAACTTTCGCTGCAGGTGAACCTTTTAGAACTTTATTTACAATAACGCCCATGTGCGTTTGATAGTTTATCTTTCTATCATCCTTTGGGCTTGAAGGTCTTGCGGCAATCCCTATCATAGGCGCTTCTATGCTTTGTCGATTTAGAAAGTTATCCCAAACTTGCATAAGTAAAGCGCTCGGAACTGCCAATCCATACTTCTCTTTGACGGATATTACTATCAACCCTATAAGACTGCCAGAAGCGTCAAATAATCCACCGCCAGAGTTACCACCTAAAACGATAGCATCTGTTTGGATCATGTTTTCATAAAGTGTTGGAGCAGGCATTACTACTCTTTTACCTAAACTTGAAATGATACCCGATGTCATTATTCTTTGCATACCCACAGGATTTCCAAGAACAAAAACATTCTCACCCATTCCCAAATCACTAGAATGTCTGAATGTTACAGAATAGTCGTCAGGTAATGGTAGTTTGACATATTTATTTGGTATTATCTGTACTAATGCAACATCTCTGTTATAATACATCAATACAGGTTTTGCTTTTACAGTTCTACCGTCAAACAAACCAACAGCTAAAGTTCTATTGTCATTGTCCCTATCTCGCCAACCAGCAAGAACGTGAGCACAAGTCATGACATAGCCATTTTTTGGATCGACTATAAATCCAGAACCAACGTTTTTGAAAAAATGTCTACTTTCGGTTCCCATCATCATCTTGATAACAACAGTACCATTCTTTATCCTTTCAAAAACTTCGTTATCTGCAAAAGTATTACAGATACATAATAAAAAAAGTAGTATTTTAAACATATCCCCCACTTATAAAAATCACCTACTTTTTATCTTCGTCATCTTTTTTTGCTTTCCTTCTTGTAGTTTTAGTTGGAGGCTTTTTTGCTACAATAGTTCCATCAGGCTTTACTTCAATAACACCTTGTTTCTTCAATTCTTCCATACAATTCACGAAACCAACATTGGTTCCGATTTTAATTCCAACATCTTTGCCGTCTTCATAACCATTTTGGTGTGAAGATGACTCTACATAAAACCAAACGGCAACAACAAATATCACCGAGAATATTAGATACAAAGATAAAACAGAATACTCAATAAACATAATCTACAACTCACTTACTCTTCTTTTTAG
>MDSZ01269733.1_pt1 | contig 14755 bp, 11 predicted proteins | sample 811201 | NCBI WGS metagenome assembly MDSZ01 (sample SAMN05326647, study PRJNA326480) | marine metagenome | isolation source: seawater | place: Indian Ocean: North | collected 2010
ATTAAAAAAAAAAAACAAAAACCATTTATAATTTCAAGAAGTGTAATTAGTAGTTTAATTTTAGCAAATAACAATATTTTTAATTATCTTGAAATACATCATGAGTTAAAAAGTTTTACAAAATTTTTTTTTTCCTTATTTCAAAATACTAATAAAAAAAAATTTTTAAAATATATTTTAATAAATAAATATTTACTTAATTATTTTAATTTTAAAAAAAAAGATTATTTAATATTAGATGATGCAGTTAATTTAGAATTATTTAGACCAAAAAATAAAAAAATAATTGAAAATACTTGTGCTTATTTCGGAAGTCTTACATCAGGCAAAGGATTAGAAATAATAAAAGATATTTCAATAAAATTAAAAAATATAAATTTCCATATTTTTGGAGATTTGAAGTTATTAAATTCAAATTTTAGTTATCTTAAAAAACAAAAAAATTTGAAATTTTTTGATCATTTAAAATATAATCAAATTCCTGCAACTATGAATAAATATAATGTTTTAATTATGCCATATCTTAAAACTGTTAGTGTTAGGTCAAATAATTTAGATACTGGAAAATACATGTCGCCCCTAAAGTTATTTGAATATCTTGCTTGTGGTAAAATAATTTTGGCTTCAAGATTGGATGTTTACTCACATATTTTAAAAAATAATTACAATTCAATATTAATTCCAACTGACAAACCTAAAATTTGGGTTAACAAAATCTTTCAAGTATTTAAAGATATAAAAAAATATAAATATTTGAAAAATAATTCTTTAAAAAGTGCAAAAAAATATACTTGGGATTTAAGAGTAAAAAAAATATTTAATGATTTCCAAAATAATTAATCCAAATCAATTATTTGGTCGTACCAAATTTGAAACGTAAAAATCGTAATTAATTCTTTCTTATAATATGATCCTTTATTATGTTTCTCAAACATTTCGTATAATTTTTCATGATTAAATATTTTTTGATATTCTATTTTTTCTTTTTCAAAAATTTCATCAAAATAACTTTTTAGATAACTTCTTAAAAATATTGATTCTGGACTAAACCATCCATGTTTTTTTCTTTTAATTATGTAATCAGGTATAAACTTAAATTTTTTGAGTTGTTTCTTTAAATTAAAGAAGTCAATTTTCTCATCCAAACTTATTTTAAAATATTTTTGAATTAAATTCTTATCTTGGAAAGGAACTCTAGCCTCTATTGAATTAAGCATGCTAGATTTATCTAATTTTGAATTAGACTCTTCCACTAACCAATTTGATATATCAAAATAGTTTATTATTTCACTTTTTTTGTTTGAATTTGGATAGTCAAAACTCAAATCATTAGTATTTCTCATTTCATCTAAAAAATTTTCATCAAATAATTTAGAATTATTTTTTAGATTTATATGATTATAAAAATATTTAGGAATATCAGAATTTTTAATTTTATTAATACGTTTTAATTTAGGAAATATAAAATTAAAAAATTTTAACTTATCAGCAATATAGCACTTTTGATATCTTTCATATCCTCCAAAAATTTCATCCGCACCATCACCAGTTAATATAACTTTACAATTATCTTTTTTTGCATTTTCTGATTGAAGATATGAATTAAAAAAATTTAAATTTGAAATAGGTTCATCTAGGTCTTTAATCGCACGAAATAAAATTTTTTTTTGATTTTCATCGTTCTCATTTATTTCAACTTTATTTAATTTAATATCAAATTGTCTACAAATTTTTTCAGCATAATTGTAATCTACATTAAATTTTGAAAATTTATCTTTTGGAGTAAAGTAAGAGCTATATGCTTCAACATCTTTGTTAAATTTCTTTGCCAGGATGGCTAAAATAGTAGAGTCGATACCACCAGATAAAAAAATTCCAACTTTAGTGTCTGATATAAGATTTTTTTTTACTGTATCTGTTAATTCATTTTCTAAAGTTTTATTATCATATTTCTTATATTGCTTGTTAATATCTATATTAAAATACTTTTCACTACTTAATTCTAACGAGTGAAAATTAAAGTTTAAAATAGAGCTTGGTAAAACTTTTTTAACATTTTTAATTAATGATGTTTCTTTTGGTGTAAATCCAAATTGAAAAAAAAATTTACAAGCATAAGGATCAAGACTTTTATCTGTTAAACTGTAAAGAAACCATGCATCTGATGAAAAAAAAATTCCATCTTTATTTTTAAGGTAAAACAAGGGTTTTATACCAGTGTAATCTCTGCATAAAATAATTTTTTCAGTCTCTAAATCAATAAGCACAAATGCAAACATCCCCTCCAATTCGTTTATTTTAGATGAGTTAAATTTTATCAAAAATTTAAAAAGCAATTCCGTATCAGTTTTGCTCTCAAAACTTTCATTGATAAAATATTTTTTTTTCAATTCTAAAAAGTTTAAAATTTCTCCATTAAAAAGAAGTATGAACCTATTATTTTTAAAAATTTTATTACCGTTTGTAGATCTGTCTTGTATTGATAGTCTGTTGAAACCTACACAAATCTGTTGCTTATTTTTATTAATAAAAACTTTTTGATTATAGTCTGGGCCTCGGTATTTTTGCTTATCAAAAAAGTATTTAAATTTTTTCTGATAAACTAGGTTTTTTTTATCATCAGCAAGTGAAATATATCCAATAAAACCACACATTATTAAAATTTTAAATTCGAGGTTAGTTCTAGCTTATACATATTTCTGTTTAAATATAAATAATATGGTTAGTTATTTTAAAAAAATAATTAACAAGTTAAGATTGTGTTTTGATGAATTTAGATTTAATTTAACCTTTGATCTAGCAAAACATACCAAATAGACATAATATTAACATGAATTTTCAAACAAAATTAAAATTATTTAAATTCATACAGCGGTGTTTTGCTAAATTAAATCTGAAGATTTTTTACACAAAAGATAAAGATTTTTCAAAAAATTTAAAAGTAAAAAATATTATTGATGTAGGTGTTGAAAAGGGTACTGATTTCCTAATTAAAAAATTCCCTAAAGCGAATTTTTTTTTAGTTGAGGCAAATCCCTTATTTTATGATTATTTAGAAAATGAATTTCTTAGGAAATATAAAGGTAAACTTTTTAAAATCGCAGCAGGATCTAAATATGAGAGCAAATTTTTTTATCAATCTGGTCCGATATCATCTTTTTTTAAAAGAGATAATTTTACATTTAATAAACGATCAAAGGTACAGATAAAACCATTAGACAAAATTCTTATTAGGGAAAAGTTTTCAAAAAATACTTTACTAAAAATAGACTGCGAAGGCGGAGAGTTAGATGTCTTGAAAGGTGCTATTAAAATTTTAAGAAAGGTGAATTATGTAATCATTGAATTAAGACTACAAAAAATTAAAACATATAATCCATCAGATATAATTAGTTTTCTTTATAAAAATAACTTTAAATGGCAACAGATTTTAAAAGTTTATTACGCAAAGGAAGGAATAGATTACATTGACATTCTATTTACAAAAATAAAGTAAAATATAATAACAAATTATTTGAAAGCTAATATTCCAAAAAATATAATGCTGTATAAGGATATCAAACAAGTTGTGAATCTATTGTTATTTAAATAATATTCCATATTTGATCCTTTAAATAAAAAAACGAAATAAATAATCCAGTATAATTCGATATATTTTTGAAAAAAATGAAAATTTAAACAGGATTGAATTAAAAAAATACATAATACAAACATATTATATTTAATATGTTTTTTAAAAATATAAAAAATATTTATAAACCCAAATGCTGAAAAAATAAAAATAGCACTTTCAAGCTCAATTTTTTTAAGTGCAAAATTGATTGCACCACCACCTATATTGTTTTCAAGATTAAAATTTATTAAAAAAAAGAAGGTAGAAACGGATATTAAAATATATAGTTTTTTTAAAATAAATTTAAAATAATCTTTTGTATTTATAATTATGAATGGAATTGTATAAATTAAAATACTACTAAAAAAAAAAGTTAAATTTTTTTTAAAATTCATAAATAAACTTGTAGAATAATTTCTTTCAAATTGTAGATAGTGATGGAGATACAACAAAAATGGTATAGCAATTATAAAATTAAAAATTAATAATCTAATTAATTGTTTTGGGCCTAAAATTTTATATGTATCGAAAAAATATATTGCAGATATAATTCCTACTTCTGGTGAAATATAGCTGGCTAATCCTAAAAAGGCAAAAGATAAATAAATATTTTTTAATTTAAAATTAATATTAAATTTTACAAAATAAAAAATTGAGACTATTAAAAATATGGTTGTTAATATTTCTCTTCCAGACCATATCGCAATTGATCTATAACTGTTTGATAAAAAAAAAATTAAAACAAAAGTAGTAAAGAAATCAATATTTTTAAATTTTAAATTAATTGTCTTGTAGTAGATAAAAGGCAAAATTAAAAAAACATGTAGAAGTAAAACTCTTGTTAAATCGTTTCCTAGTGTATTTTGAAAATAATAAATTATAATATAAAAAATAGGTGAGTGAAAAAGCTGACCTTGAGCATAAAAATCAAACAAATAACTGAAAACACCATCTTCAAAACCTGTTTTTATGAGATTCTCGTGTAATAATTGATAATCATGTTGCGATCCACCAGACAAATCTTCATTAAATATGAAACCGATAATTAGACTGAGGTATCCAAAAAAAAATATGATTATTTTTTTATCAAAGATTTTTTTCATTCTTTTTTTTATCAAATATAATTTAATCAATCCAATTAGTGAATTCACAATCAAAAGAATATTAACAGATGATGAACCTTTGGTACGATTTCTAAAAATGGTATCAGTCTCACATAATTTAAAATTATTAATATGTAATTCTAAAAGAATTTCTGATAAAACTATAAAACCGTCTCCTATATTTCCACACTTATTTAAAATATGTTTAGCTGCACTTTTTGAATAAAACCTATAGCCATTTGTATAATCTGAGATTGGTATTTTTAATAAAACTTTTGCTAATATATTTGAACAAAAAGATAGTATTTTTCTAGAGAAAGGCCATCCAATAATTTTACCTTTTTTAGTGTATCTACTTGAAACTAATAAATCACATTTTTGCCTTTTAAAAATTTCAATTTTAGAATTCAACTCAGCAGGATCATGAGATAGATCTGCATCCATTTCAATTATAATATCTGTATATTCTGTCTGTAAGGAATATTTGATGCCTTCTAGGATAGCTGATCCTCTTCCTAATTTCTGTCCTCTATAAATATATTCTAAATTTTGAGAATAATTTTTTAAATAATTTGAAATTATATTTTTTGGAGAGTCATCAATTATAAAAATTTTAAAATCTATATTTTTTTTATCAAGATTATTGTTAATTTTGTCTATTAATTCAACAATGTTTTCGTCTTCATTGTATGTAGGAATAATTAAACTTATTTTCATAATTAGGTTGTTGGAAATTAAAAGATTTAATATATCTTTTAATTTAAAATTTAAATTAATATTTATATGAACAATAATTTAAAATTAAAAGATTTTAATCATTTAATAAAGAAACATCGTAAAAAAAACTCTAAATTTAAATATCCTTTGTTGGATGATGCTTTTTCTAATAATGATTTATTTGAAGGAATAAAGGTTATTATGTCTGGTCAATTAACCATGGCTAAAAAAACTCAGGAATTCGAGAAAAATTTTGCTAAGAAATTAAAAGCTAAATATGCTGTAATGGTTAATTCTGGATCTTCAGCGAATTTATTGTCTACATTTGCTGCATGTAACCCGATGAGAAATAATAAGTTTAAAGTTGGTGATGAAGCATTAATCCCATCATTATGTTGGCCTACTTCTCTATGGCCTCTAGTTCAGGCAGGCTTAAAACCAAAATTCATAGATGTTGACCACAAAACTTTAAATGTTAGAGCAGAGGATATAATTAAAAATATTTCAAAAAAAACTAAAGTAATATTATTAATTCACGTTCTAGGAAATTCTACAGATATAGATTTGATTAGAAAAGTTGCTAAAAAAAGAAAAATAATTTTAATTGAAGATACCTGTGAGTCATTAGGAGCGAAGTATAAAAAAAAATATTTGGGAACTTTTGGTGATTTTGGAACATATTCTTTTTATTACTCTCATCAAATATCCTCTGGTGAGGGAGGGATGGTAGTTTGTAATTCTTTTGAAGATTATCAATTATTACTTTCCATGAGAGCTCACGGATGGTCCAGGAATCTTAAAGTACATAAAAATATTGAAAAAAAGTATCCCAATTTAGATAAAAGATTTGTGTTCGTTAACTCTGGTTTTAATTTAAGACCTACAGATATTGCTGCTTCTATTGGAAATAGTCAATTCAGCAGGTTAAATACTTTTATAAAAGTAAGAAAAAAAAATAGAATAAAAATTATAAAATCTTTAAAAAATTCAAAAAAATGGAAAAATCAGTATGATTTTTTAAATATTAATAAAAATGTAAACCCAAGTTTTTTTGGATTTCCTATAATCATTTCTGAAAAATATAAAAACTCAAAAAAAAAATTACTCAAAAGATTAGAGAGCCTGGGTATCGAGAGTAGACCTATAATAAGTGGAAATTTTTTAAATCAACCTGCAGCAAAATTGTTTAAATTCAATCAGCGTGCTAATGATTTTCCAAATTCTCAAATAGTTGAGGATAGAGGTTTTTTCATAGGTCTTCACTCAAAGCCAATAAATTCAAAAATGTTAAATTTGTTGACTGAAAGTTTATTATCAATAGATACTTTAAAATAATATTTGTTGAAATTTTATAAACATAACTTAAAACAACTTTTATGCATATATTTATCACTGGTGTAGCAGGTTTTTTAGGTTCAAATCTGGCAGATTTTTATTTAAAAAAAAAATATAAAGTTTCTGGCTGTGATAATTTAGTAGGTGGTTCACTTGATAATGTAGATAAAAAAGTAAATTTTCATAAAGTAGACATTGAAGATTTTGATAAACTCTCAAATGTTATGAAAAATGTAGATGTAGTTTGTCACGCAGCAGCTTATGCTCATGAGGGTCTCTCAAATTTTTCTCCAGTTATTTTTGCAAAAAACAATGTAGTTGGATCAGTCTCTGTTTTTACGGCTGCTATTAAAAACAAAGTAAAAAGAATAGTTTTTTGTTCTTCTATGGCACGATATGGTTCTATAAAAAATCCATTTAGTGAAGAAGATAAACCAAATCCAGTTGATCCTTACGGTATTTCAAAACTAGCTGCAGAAAAATTACTAATAAATTTATGTGAAACAAATAATGTAGAATATAATATTGCTGTACCACATAATATAATAGGCCCTAAACAAAAGTATGACGACCCTTTTCGGAATGTGGTCTCAATAATGACCAATATGATGCTCCAAAATAGAAACCCTATTATATACGGAGACGGTGAACAAAAAAGATCTTTCTCAGATATTGAAGATTGTATTTATTGTTTAGATAAACTTTTATTTGATAAAAAAATAAATAAGCAAGTAGTTAACATTGGACCAGATGAAAATTTTATAACAATTAACCAGTTATTCAATATTTTGAGTAACAAGTTAAAATTCAACAAAAATGCACAATATCACAAAGATAGGCCTAACGAAGTTAAATATGCAAAATGTTCGTCTGATAAAGCAAGGAAATTATTAAATTATAAAACTACAGTCACACTTGAAGACTCTATACAGAAAGTTGTTGATTATATAGGTAAAAGTGGGCCGAAAAAATTTGTATATAATTATGAAATTGAACTTAATAATAATTTAGTTCCAATTACATGGAAGAAAAAATTATTTTAAAGATTTAATTATCTTTGTTAATTCATTTTTATTTCTACTTATAGAGTATCTTTTGATTGTTTTTTGAGCATAATTTATTTTCTTATTCGACATTTTTTTATTAAAAAAACTTAAAGTTATTTTTTTCGCTAAATCCTTAAAATCAGAGGTTTTAAACAAATATCCTGCCTTACCATTTTTAAGTATTTCTTTAGGACCTGTTGGGCAATTGGAAGAGATTACAATTTTTTTCATTGAAATTGCCTCTATTAATACATTCGGAGATCCTTCATATTTAGATGATAGTATCAGGGCATCAGACCATTTTAAGTATGGATAAATATTTTCTTTATATCCTAAAAATTTAACTTTTTTAGATAGATTTTTTGAGTTACAAAATTTTTTTAAATCACTTTCTCTATCGCCTTTTCCAATAATTAGAACAAAGAAATCTATTTTTGTTTTTAAAAGATTTAAAGCTCTTAATATAGTTATTTGATCTTTTTGACGAACCAATCTACCTATTACAACCATCTTGTAACATTTACGTTTAAATTTATATTTTTTTATTTTTTTTGAAGATAGCTTTAAAAGTGTTTTTTTATCTATAATAGAATTATATATTATTTTTGAATTAATTTTTAAAATTTTGTCAATTTTTTTTTTAAAATCAGAACTATTTACTAAAATAATATCTGCAAATTTAAAAAAAAATTTAAATATAAAAGTTTTTAAAAAGTTTTTTAAATAACCTTCAGGGCTAGCATTTGATCTAATTATTACTGGAACTCCAATTATTTTAGCAATTATTATAGCAAATATATTTGATTCATAAGAAATAATTACTTTATTTTTATCTCGATAGTTTTTTATAATTAAAAAAAAACAGTAAAAAGATTTTATTAATCTGTGTGCATTATTAATATTAATGTTCTTAGGAAAAATAAGATTTACTTTTTTACTAAATTTATCTTTCTTATTTTTATTTGCTGTAATGACAGATATTTTAAAATTATCTGATAATTTATTTGCAATCAAAAAAAGGTTTTTTTCTACACCACCATCTTCTATTGATGGACAAAAAAAAACAATTTCTTTAATCATTTAAATTTTACTAAATAATTTTTTATAAGCTTTAATATTATTTTCTACACTAAAACGTTCTAATGAATTATAAAGTATTCCTATAGGTTTTTCTTGGCTAAATTTTAAAGATTTCATAATTTTTTTTGATAATTCAAAATGATCACCAACTTTAAATAGCTGACCTCCTTTACCATTTAGAAGTATTTCTTTTGGGCCAGAATTACAATTTGAACTTATCACATTAATTTTAAACATAGCTGCCTCAACTAAAACATTCCCAAAACCTTCATATTTAGATGACAATACAAAAGTTTTTGCAATTTTGTAGTATGGAAAAGGATTTGTGATATTTGTAAGAATTTTAACATTTTTATGAAGTTTATTTTTTTTAATAATTTTTTTTAATTTTTGAAATTGTGATCCATATCCAATTATAATGAGGTTTGAATTAATTTTATTTACTACCAATCTGAAAGCTTTAATTAAGGTTTCCATATCTTTTTGATCTTCTAATCTGCCAACTGTTAAAATTGTATTTTTATTTTTTTTGATTGATATTTTCTGACGAGATAAATTGAATATATTTTTATCAAATGCAGGATTATATATAGTTATACATTTTTTTTTAACGTATTTTGATAAGTCCAAGCTTAATTTTTTGCTGATACCAATAATAGCATCAGAATGTCTATAAAGATATTTTGTTAATTTAAAAATAATAAGTTTTTTAAAAGATTTATTATATTTGAATTCATCAATATGATTTCGCTCAATTAGTATATGTTTGATCCAATTTAGATTGAACAATATAGGAAAAGACAAAATGTTTGCAAAATTTTGATTTGATAAAAAAATATATTTACTATAATTTTTTTTTTTATCTTGAATAAGATAATTACGAATTATAGGTAATGAAAAAATAGTTCTTTTAGATCTAATTTTAACAAAATTTACTTCTCTTTTAGACAAATATTTGCTCAAATTTTCTTTATTTAAAAAAATAAAATCAATGTCATATTCTTTTTCGCTTAAATTATTTATCAATCTTGAAATTGAAAGATCTGCTCCACCAATTTGTGAATAAGGATGAAATATATAAATTTTGTATTTATTGATCATTAAGACAAGTATTAAACATATATTCTTTATTTAATCTTGATTGGTTATTAATATACTTATATTTAATATACAAAAGATTTATTCATAATGCACATTTCTTATTGGGCTCCTTATTTTGATAGAATTGCAACAGTAAAATCTGTAAAAAATTCCATTAAATCATTAATTCTATTTTATAAAAAACCAAAAAATATTGACTTATTAAATTTTTTTGGTGAGTGGTCAAATAATAAAATTGAAAATATTAAAGAGAAAGATTTAAATTACATAAAATTTTATAATCATAAAATTTTAAACTATTTTCCAAAAAATAGTTTTTTAAAAAGTAGAATAAGCTATTTAATTATTTTTTTATTAGGAATATACCCATTACTAAAATATTTAAAAATAAATAAACCTGATTATTTATTAATTCATTTAATCTCTTCTTTACCATTAACAGTATTAATTTTTTTTAATTTTAAAACTAAATTTATTTTAAGAGTTTCTGGTTTACCTAAATTAAACTTACTTAGAAAATTTATTTGGAAACTTTCAAATAAAAAAATACATAAAGTATTCGTTCCCACACAAGCGACATTTGACACATTAAAAAAAAATAAAATTTTCGATGAAAAAAAATTAGTTTTAATAAGAGATCCAGTAATAAATATCAAAACTATAAGAAAAAATTTGAATAAAAATACAATAGATTTTGATAATTATTTTTTATCAATTGGGAGACTTACTAGGCAAAAAAATCATACTCTTTTATTAAAAGCATTTAAACATATTTATGATCAAAACAAAGAATATAAATTGATAATTTTAGGAGATGGTGAACTTAAAAATAAATTAATAAAACTCTCTGAGGATTTGGGTATTTCAAAAGCTGTTCATTTTATAGGAAATGTTGAAAATGTATTTGAATATATAAATAGATGTATTTGCGTTATTTCAACATCTTTATGGGAGGATCCAGGATTTGTTATGATTGAAAGTGCAATATCTAGAAAAACAATAATTTCAAGCGACTGTCCTAATGGTCCAAATGAATTTATCGAAAATAATAAAGCTGGATATATATTTAAAAGTGGAAATAAAAATGAATTAATTGACCAAATTAATTTATTTTTATTAGACTCAAATAAAAATATTTTTTCAAAAAAATTATGCGCAATCAAAAAAAGTAAAAATTATACTTTATTCAATCATTTTAATTCATTAATAAAAAATATTGATTAGTTAAATAACAATTTTTAATTGTTTTATAATTATTTAGAAGATATAGATAAAATATTAATACGAAAAATTTTTAAAAATAATCAGTTAGGATGAAAAAAATTGCTTTAATTACTGGGGTCACAGGTCAGGATGGTTCTTATCTTGCAGAGTTTTTATTAAAAAAAAATTATCTAGTTCATGGAATTAAAAGAAAATCATCATCATTTAATACCAGTAGAATTGATCATTTAATTGAAAATCCAAAATTAAAATCAAAATTTTTTCTCCATTACGGTGATTTAACAAGCACTGATAGCTTATTTAAAATAATTACTCTAATTAAGCCTGATGAAATTTATAATTTAGGTGCTCAAAGCCATGTAGGCGTATCTTTTGAAAACCCTGTTTATACCTCAGAAGTTACTGGCATAGGATCGTTAAGAATCTTAGAAGTAATAAGATCATTGAATTTAAAAAAAAAAATTAAATTTTATCAAGCCACATCCTCAGAGTTATTTGGTGAAAAAAAGGGAAAAAATATTTTTAATGAAAATTCTGAACTTAATCCTAAATCTCCTTATGGCGCAGCGAAGCTTTTTGCACACCATATAACAAAAATTTATAGAGATTCTTACAATATTTATGCAACTAGTGGAATGCTTTTCAATCACGAGAGTCCAAGAAGAGGTGAAACTTTTGTTACAAGAAAAATTACAATGTTTTTCGCAAAAAAAGTAAAAGGTTCAAATGAAATTTTAAAGCTTGGAAATATTTATGCCAAAAGAGACTGGGGACATGCAAAAGACTATGTTGAAATGCAGTGGAGAATTATGCAACAAAAAAAACCAGACGACTATGTCATAGCTACTGGATATACATATACAGTAAAACAATTTATTGAGGAAGTCTGTAAAATTTTAAAAATAAAACTGTTATGGGTTGGAAAAGGAATGAATGAAAGAGCTTACGAGATAAAAGGGAAAAAGAAAAAATTACTTATAAAAGTTGATAAAAAATATTTTAGACCTTTGGATATAAATTATTTAAAAGGTGACTCCTCTAAAGCAAAAAAATTACTTAATTACAGACCAAAATATAACTTTAAGATGTTGGTTAAAGAAATGTTACTAAGTGATATAAAATCTGTGAAGTGAATTAAGATTTTTTTTTGATGTTAAATTTGTGATTGAATTTATAAAATTATTCCTAATTATTATAATTTTATTTAATTTATTAAATTTTATTCTTTTAAAATATAATTTTTTGATTGACGATTCTTTAAAATTGAATCATAAAAATTTTACAAATAAAATAAAGACACCAATTACCGGTGGTGTTTTATTTATTTTTTCAATTATATATTTATTACAAGGTTATAATACTTTTAGTAATTTAATTTTTTTTTTAATTTTTATTCTAGGTTTGCTATCTGATATTAATAAACTTAACTCACCAAAATTAAGGCTATTATTACAATTATTAATTGTAGCAGTATATATTTACTACAATAACACATACATAAATGAAATAAGGATTGATTATATTGACAACAATCTTTTAAACAATTTGATCTTTAAAATAATTTTTACTTCTTTTTGTGTTTTAATTTTAATTAACGGATCAAATTTCATGGATGGTGTTAATACCTTATGTAGTGGTTATTATTTAATTTTGTTTTGTAATATTATTTTACTCTCTTTAAATTATGAAATTAAAATTGATATATACAATGTTAAAATAATAGTAATTACTTTATTTATTTTCCTACTCAGCAATAGTTTTAACAAATCGTTTATGGGAGACAATGGTTCTTATTTAATAAGTTTTTTTACAGGCATATTTTTAATTAATTTCTCAAATCAAAATCATATGATAAGCCCATATTTTGTTGCAGTATTACTCTGGTATCCAGCTTTTGAAAATTTTTTTTCTTTGACTAGAAGATTATTATTTGAAAAAAAAAAAATTAAAAATGCTGATAATTTACATTTACATCACTTACTATTTGTTTTTATTAAAGAAAAATTAAATATTAATAAATTTACAAATACATTCACAGGATTAATAATAAATCTTTGTAATTTAATAATTTTTATAATTGCAAATAATTATATTTATCAAACGAAAGTATTGATATTAATTTTAGGGTTATCAATATTTATCTACATTACTGTATATTTTTTCTTAAAAAGAAATATAAAATTAAAATAATAAATATTTATTAATTGCTTCGTAAATTAAAATGAAAAAAAATACTATTGCAATTACTGGTGCCTCTGGTGTGTTAGGTAAATTTTTTATAAATAAATATAAAAATTACAAATTTGATATTTTTAAGGGAGATATAAAAAATTATAATGAGGTCAAAAAATGGATAGATAATACAAGCGCTAATCAAATTTTACATTTTGCCGCAAAAGTTCCAACTCATTATGTAAAAAAAAATTATGATAATTCACTTAAAGTAAATTATGTCGGCACAAAAAATTTAGTAAAAAGCATATTGTCTACAAAAAAAATTTTTTGGTTATTTTTTGCTTCAACTTCACATGTTTATAAAAGTAGCACGAAACCTTTAAAAGAAACTGATCATTTAAAACCAATAAGTCTTTATGGTAAAACAAAAATAAAAGCAGAAAATTATCTACTAAGAACTTTGAAAGAAAAAAGTATAAATATCTGTATAGGACGAATATTTAGTCTAACAGATAAAAGACAACCCATGTCTTATCTAGTGCCGGCTTTGATTAAAAAAATCAAAAGTAATAAAAAAAAAATAGAAATTAGTAATTTAAATCATGATAGAGATTTCATTCATATAGATGATTTGTGTAGAGCAATTAACCTTTTAAAGAAAAAACGTGTAGGTGGAGTATTTAATATTGGGTCAGGTATCGCGATAAATTTATTTGATATTTTAAAGCTTATTAATAATAAAAATAAGCAAATTTTATACAATAAAAATAAAAAAAAAACTTCGCTCATAGCTAATATTTCTAAGATCCAAAAAATTGGTTTTATACCAAGATATAAAATAAAAAAAATAATAAAAGATATGCAAACTAAATAATGCTTTGTTCTGTTCTTATCTCAAATTTTAATAAATCAAAATATTTGGAAAAATGTTTAAATTCAGTTGTAAATCAAACTTATGATCGTGTTGAAATAATTTTTTCAGACAATGAATCAAGTGATGCTTCAATAGAAATTGCATCGAAATTTAATAACATAAAAATACTTAAAACAAAAAGATCAACTGATTTCCCAGCTCTAAATCAAATTGAGGTAATTTTAAAAGCTTTCGAGTCGTCAGAGGGTGATTATATTTTTCTTCTCGACTCAGATGATTTTTTTGAAAAAGATAAAATTGAAAAAATTATTAAATATAAAACTGTAAGCGATATGGAGCTTATTTATGATATACCAAGACTTTATATAGACGAAAATAATACGAAACCTTTTAAAAGCAAAATTTATTATAATCCATTTAGATCATGGCCAATTATTTTTCCAACAAGTTCAATTTCTTTTACAAGGAAATTTTTTTTGAACTTTAG
>MDSZ01138017.1_pt1 | contig 14754 bp, 14 predicted proteins | sample 811201 | NCBI WGS metagenome assembly MDSZ01 (sample SAMN05326647, study PRJNA326480) | marine metagenome | isolation source: seawater | place: Indian Ocean: North | collected 2010
ATTCAGGAAGAGTCGGTGCATTAGATTTAGGTTTTTATAATAAAAATAATTTAAAAAAAGACATAATTAATGACATCTATAGAGGTAAGTTTGAGATTTTATATCTGTTTGGTGCAGATGAATTAGAGTTTGATAAAATTCCAAAAGAAACATTTGTAATTTATCATGGGCATCATGGTGATAAGGCAGCATCTAGAGCAGATTTAATTATTCCCATGCCTTGTTTTACCGAAAAAGAGGGTGTTTATGTAAACCTTGAGGGCAGAGTTCAGATTAGTCAACAAGTTAAAATGCCAATTGCTAATGTTTATCATAGTTGCATTTTTTTTAGAAAACTTTCAGAATTCATGAAAAAAAAATGTGTTTACAAAGATCTGAACAGTCTTAGAGCTTTAATGTTTAGCACTTATCCTTTTTTATCAAAGTTTAATACTTTAACACCAGAAAAAATTTTTGAAGTAAAATCTTTTTCCAGAAATTTTAGCAAAGATAATATTATATCTAATGTAAAGAATTTTTATATGACAGATGCAGTAAGTAGAAATTCTCCTACTATGTCGTCATGTAGCATTGAAATTCAGAATAGAAATTAAGTCACCAAGAAATGTTTATTGAGATTTTAATAATTATTTTTAAGATAATGATGATTATAATACCGTTGTTAATTTTTATAGCTTATCTTACTTTTTTTGAAAGAAAGGTTATTGGTGCTATGCAACTAAGAAAAGGGCCAAATGTTGTAGGTCCTTTCGGTCTTCTTCAGCCTATAGCTGATGGAATTAAATTATTAACAAAAGAAACCATATTCCCTGACAAATCAAGTAAATTTCTTTTTATTTTATCTCCAATCTTGACTTTTGCACTTGCTCTTCTTGCTTGGGCAGTTATCCCAATTGACTACAAGGTTGTACTTTCAAATATTAATGTTGGTCTTATGTATATATTTGCTATTTCATCACTTGGTGTTTATGGGATAATTGTGGCTGGGTGGTCCAGTAATTCAAGGTATGCTTTTCTAGGGAGTTTAAGGTCAGCTGCTCAAATGATTTCTTATGAGGTTTCAATCGGTTTAATTATTATCTCAGTTTTGTTATCCACTGGAAGTTTAAACTTGACTAAAATTGTTTTAAGTCAAGAAAATTTTTGGTACATAATCCCACATTTTCCGATGTTCGTAATATTTTTTATATCAACATTAGCCGAAACTAATAGAGCTCCCTTTGATTTGCCTGAAGCAGAGTCTGAATTAGTTGCAGGCTATAACGTTGAATACTCATCAATGTCTTTCGGTTTATTTTTCTTGGGTGAATATGGAAATATGATTCTTATGAGCTCAATGTCAACTATTCTCTTTTTAGGAGGTTGGTTACCTCCTTTTGACTGGTATTTATTTGAATATATACCAGGATTTATTTGGTTTATCTCTAAAGTTGTCCTCTTGCTGTTCGTTTTTTTATGGGTTAGGGCAACTCTTCCAAGATACAGATACGATCAGTTAATGACGCTAGGTTGGAAGTTATTTCTTCCCTTGTCTCTACTTTGGATTATAATAACTTCATCATTTCTAATTATAAAAGATTATGTCTAGGTTTAAACGCTTTATATTTATAATAAAAGAATTTCTTCTAATTGAGGTGATTTCTGGACTTTTATTGACCCTTAAATATTTTTTCAAACCTAAAGTAACAATCAATTATCCCTTTGAAAAAGGTTTTATAAGTTCAAGATTCAGAGGCGAACATGTTCTGAGGAGATATGAATCTGGTGAAGAAAGATGCATTGCATGTAAACTATGCGAAGCAGTTTGTCCTGCTCAGGCAATTACAATAGAAGCTGAACCAAGAGAAGATGGTTCAAGAAGAACAACTAGATACGATATAGACATGACTAAATGTATATATTGTGGATATTGTCAAGAATCATGTCCTGTTGACGCAATAGTTGAAGGTCCAAATTATGAATTTGCTACAGAAACTAGAGAAGAGTTAATTTATAACAAAGAAAAGTTACTTGAAAATGGTGATAGGTGGGAATTTGAGATTTCAAAAAATTTAGAAAAAGAGTCTAAATACTTATGACCGAATTTTTGTTTTATTTTTTTTCAAGTGTAACGATACTTTCTAGTTTTTTCGTAGTTTTTTCATCAAACCCTGTTCATTCCGTTCTATTTCTTATATTTTCATTTTTTAATATAGCAGTAATTTTTCTGCTTTCCGATGCCGAATTTATAGCTATGACCTTAATAATTGTTTATGTAGGGGCAGTTGCAGTCTTATTTTTGTTTGTAGTAATGATGCTTAATATTAATGAAGTTTTAGTAAAAGAAGGTTTTTTGAGATATTTTCCTCTTGGTCTAATTTTGATTTCAATTTTTCTAACTGAATTAATTTTTGTTTTTAGAGACTTAGATTTATTTAAACCCTCGAATTCAGGAATTAGCATAAGTGATTTAATATCTCAGGGTAATGAAAATACAAAATCTATAGGCTTATTTTTATATACCGATTTTTTTATAATTTTTCAGATTTCTGGTTTTCTGCTACTTGTTGCGATGATTGGTGCCATAGTTTTAGCTCACGATGACCAAATTAACGAAAGATCTCAAAGTATAATTAAACAAAAACAAATGAAAAAAGATGATATAATTAAATTAAAATAGCCTAATGACCTCTTCGAATTATTTAATATTATCTTCAATAATCTTTTCCATTGGTTTTTTGGGAATTTTTGTTAACAGAAAAAATATAATTTCTATTTTGATGTCCATCGAACTAATGTTACTGGCAACCAATATAAATTTTGTCGGTTTTTCAAGTGTTTATGACGATTTGTTTGGTCAAATTTTTGCTCTTTTTGTTTTAGTCGTTGCAGCAGCAGAAGCAGCAATTGGACTTGCTATATTGACAATTTTTTTCAAGAAATCAGGTTCTATTAGTATTGACACAATCAATAAGTTGAAAGGATAAATTTTGTTTTTGCTATCAATTTTTCTTCCACTGCTAAGTTATTTTAGTTGCATTTTTCTAAACGGTTTTCTTAAAGAAAGAGTTCTGAATGGAGTTTCATGTACATTAATGATTTTTTCAACTCTTTTCTCTATTGTCTCATTGATAATTTTTAAATTAAATGGAGATCAAAATTATATTTTAACAAACTGGATTGCATCCGGAAGCTTAAATATTGATTGGTCTTTAAATCTAAACTTACTGACTGTTTCCATGGTCATAATGGTAAATTTTATTTCAACGATAATTCACATTTACTCAATTGGATATATGTCTAAAGATCCAAGGAAAGTAGTTTTCATGGGTTATTTAAGTTTATTTACTTTTTTTATGTTATTCTTAGTTTCTTCTTCTAATTTAATTCAACTCTTTGTTGGTTGGGAAGGAGTCGGTTTAACTTCATATTTATTAATTGGATTTTGGAGCTATAAAGATGAAGCAAATAAGGCTTCAATTAAAGCTTTTATTGCTAACAGAGTAGGGGATTTTGGTTTGTTAATTTCATTATTTACAATTTTCATCGTTTTTGGAACGATAAATATTAATGAAATATTGTTACTTGTAAATTCTCATAGTCAGTCTTATTTTAATTTTTTTGGATTTGAAGTCCATTCAATTTCATTAATTGTTATAATGATGTTTATTGGTTGTATGGGAAAATCTGCTCAATTTGGACTTCATGTTTGGCTGCCAGATGCAATGGAAGGGCCAACGCCAGTGTCTGCATTAATTCATGCAGCAACTATGGTAACAGCTGGTGTTTTTCTTCTCATATTAATGTCACCCTTAATTGAAAGCTCAAAATTTGGAAAAGATTTGATTTTATTTGTAGGTGCAATAACATGTATTTTTGCTTCTTGTGTTGCTGTCTTCCAAAATGACATAAAAAGGATCATTGCTTATTCTACTTGTAGTCAATTAGGATATATGTTTATGGCTGTTGGTGTTTCAGCTTATTCAGTTGCTTTTTTTCATTTATTATCTCACGCTTTTTTTAAAGCACTTTTATTTTTAGGTGCAGGCTCTGTAATTCATAGTATGTCTGACGAACAAAATATAAAAAAAATGGGCGGAATTTATAATAAAATTCCACTTACCTATATTTCAATGTTAATTGGCTCTTTGGCTTTAATGGGAATTCCTTTTTTAAGTGGTTATTTTTCAAAAGATTTAATATTAGAATTTATTTATTTATCGAATGAAAAATACAAAACATTTGCATTTTTGATTGGAATTTTTGGAGTTTTTCTTACTACAATTTATTCCTCAAGAATGATAATTCATGTTTTTCATAGGAACAATCAATCCGATGAAAAGGTATATGCTCACCTTCACGAATCTCCCTTAATCATGACTCTACCACTTGTAATACTAGCTTTTTTTTCAATATTTTTTGGAATGATTTTTCACAATTTTTTTGCAGGACCGTTTTTAAATGATGTTTGGTCAACAATTATATTTGTAAATAATGATACGAATCAGGTTTATTCAATCGGAGGTGTACCAAAAATAATAAAAAAACTCCCATTATTTATGATAATTTTAGGTTTAATTGTTTGTTTCTTATTTTACTTTAAAATTCCGACGATAAATAGTTTTATTAAGGCAAGATTTAGATTGTTGATCAAATTTTTCTATAACAAATGTTTTATAGATGAGCTTTATGATATAATAATAGTAAAGCCATGTATTTATCTTGGAAAAGGCTTTTGGAAATCCATTGATATTGATTTAATTGATAACCTTGGTCCAAACGGTATTTCGCGTCTAATGAGCTCATTTGGTGCAATGGTTTCAAAACTCCAATCTGGGTATTTATATCACTATGTTTTATCAGTCATAATAGGTTTAACCTTATTTATTAGTATTTATATTTATATCTTTTGATGATTAGTCTTCCTATACTTCCAATATTAATAGTACTTCCTTTAATTGGTTTAGTTTTTATATTTTTATCATCGGAAAAAGATGATAATGCAGAACAATCAAAAAAATCAGCAATTTGGACAAGTGCAAGTAATTTTCTTTTATCTTTATATTTGCCCATCAACTTTGATAAATCTATCCCTCATTTTCAGTTTGTTAACACTTTTTCATGGTTTAATAGTGATTCTTTAAGGTTTTCACTTGGAGTAGATGGTTTGTCAATGCCATTTGTAATTCTTTCTACTTTTCTTATTTTGGCATGCATCATTTTTATACTTCCGCAATCAAAAAAAAATATGAAGATGTATTTATCATCTTTTTTGTTACTCGAGTCTTTTTTGATCGGAACTTTTAGTGCTATTGATTTATTTTCTTTTTATATTTTTTTCGAATCTATTTTGATTCCAATGTATTTAATAATTGGATTTTGGGGTGGCGAAAGAAGAATTTATTCAGCCTATAAATTCTTTTTATATACATTATTAGGCTCTGTATTAATGTTAATAGCAATTATATTTTTATATCAAGAGTTTGGAACAATTAGCATACCAAAATTATTAGATTTTACATTACCATTTTATATACAAGTTTGGTTATGGATAGCTTTTTTCTCATCTTTTGCAGTAAAAATACCGATGTGGCCATTTCATACATGGTTGCCTGATGCCCATGTTGAGGCACCTACCGAGGGTTCTGTAATTTTAGCAGGAGTGTTATTGAAACTCGGAGGATATGGTTTCATTAGGTTTAATTTGTCAATTTTACCAGATGCATCAATTTTTTTTACGCCATTTATATATTTTCTTTCGGTTGTTGCAATTATATATACCTCATATATTGCTTTGGTTCAGGAAGATATGAAAAAACTTATCGCATATTCATCAGTTGCCCACATGGGTTTCGTCACATTAGGTATTTTTTCCGCTAATATTCAGGGACTTCATGGAGCAATCATTCAAATGATTTCTCATGGAATCATTTCTGCTGCATTATTTTTTTCTATAGGAACTATTTATAATAGATTTAAAACTAAGCAAATTAGTTTTTTTGGAGGTTTGAACTTAAAGTTACCAAAGTTTTCAGTTCTATTTTTGATATTCACACTTGGATCAATTGGCTTACCAGGAACATCAGGTTTTGTTGGAGAATATTTAACTCTTTTAGCGGTTTATAGTAAAAATACTGTAATTGCATTTATATCAACTTTAGGTGTTATTCTTTCTGCTTCATATATGTTGCTTTTATATAAAAAAGTTTTTCTAGGTTCATTAAGTGAAAATTTAGATAAAAAAAATGATGATATAAATATTTATGAAATAAGTTTGTACATTTTTTTTGTTGTTTTAATTTTTGTGATAGGAATCAAACCTGGAATCATTTTAGGTTATACAACAGCTTCATTGGAAAGAATAATACAATTATATCCAATTTCAATATTTTAAAGTGTTAAATTTTTTAATCATACCAGAAATATTTTTAGCAATATCTACAGTTGTTATACTTTTTATCACACCTTTCATGAAGGGTGATAATTACATTAAAATTAGCTATTTAAGTCTTATCATAATATTTATTGCACAATTCTTAATATTAAAGGATATATTCTATTCCGAGTTAATTTTTAATGATTTTTTTATAATAGATTCATTTGGTTCTTTTCTTAAATCTCTTATTTTAATAGGAGCAGGATTAATAGTTTTCTTTTATATTTCAATTCAAAATCCAAAATCATTGAGAAGACCTGAGTTTTCAATTATTTTCCTTACTGCTCTCACGGGTATGCTTTTAATGATTTCTTCAAATGATCTTCTCTCATTGTTTATGTCGATGGAATTGCAAAGTTTGTCTCTTTACATTTTAGTATCTTTCAGTAGGGATGATTTTATTTCTTCTGAGGCTGGTGTAAAATATTTTATAATTGGCAGTTTATCAACGTGTATTTTCTTATTTGGAACTAGTTTAGTTTATGGTTTAGTTGGTTCCACTAGTTTTAATGAGATTAGTATTTTCATGTCAGATCTATACTCTACACCAACAATGTTAATAGTAGGATTAATATTTATTTTAGTATCTTTGTCATTAAAAATCTCAGCCGCACCTTTTCATATGTGGACGCCAGATGTCTATCAAGGAGCTCCTTCAATTGTAACAAGCATTCTTTCCACACTGCCGAAAATTGCTGCATTTGGTGTTCTTATTAGATTATTAGTATATCCATTTGGCGAGATTATAATAGATTGGGGTAAAATTTTAATTATACTTTCAATAACATCAATGATAATTGGTTCTTTGGGAGCATTGCTTCAGACAGATTTAAAGAGACTGATGGCGTACAGCACAATAAACCATATTGGATTTATTTTGATGGGATTAATTCCAGGATCTGAGGAAGGAATAACTGCAATATGCATTTATTTAATATTTTATATAACAATGAATTTAGGAATATTTTTATTTATTTTAAACATGCAAAGAGATCAAATAAATGTTTCTTCAATAAAAGATTTGTCAGGATTATATCGTTCTCAGCCCTTAATGGCAGGATGTTTGGCGATTATATTATTTTCAATGGCTGGAATTCCTCCAATGGCAGGCTTTATTGGAAAGTTAATAATTCTAAATATTGTCATTGATAACAATCTTTTCTTTTTAGCAGTGATTGCGGTTTTAACCTCAGTAATTGCTGCTTTTTATTATATTAGATTAATCAAATCAATTTTTTTTGACGAACCAATCGAAGATCTAGATAATATAACTAACAATCAATCAAAATATTTACTTTGTGGGTTTGCATTTTTTAATTTAACAGTTGTTTTTTACCCTCAATTTTTTTTGAATCTCTGTGCTTCGATAACATTGTCTTTATTTGCTGTTAATTAAAATGATAGAAAATAGTTTTAATATATTTTTTTTTCGCAAACTTAAAAATACTAACGATAAAGCGAGAGAAATAAGTAAATCCTTTAAAAATATTTCTAATTTAGCTATTTATTGTGATCAGCAATTAGAAGGTAGAGGAAGAAAGGGTAGATCATGGCTAAGTTATAAAGGAGATTTGACTTGTTCTTTTTTAATTAAAAAATCAATTAAAGTAGGTGATGTTGGAAGAATAAATTTATTCGTAGTAAGTCAACTAATAGAAGTTTTAAAAAAAATAGGAATAAATGAAGTTAAATTTAAATGGCCCAATGATTTATATGTTAATAATAAAAAATTAGCTGGAATTTTAATAGAAACTTTCATTGAGGGAAATATTATCAAGAAATTTATAATTGGTATTGGGATAAATATTTTAAATAAATCCTCTGAAAAAGAATTTAATTCTACATCTTTTAGTCAACTTAAAATAAATATTAATCCTCTAAAAGTTTTTTTTAAGATTATAAAATTCTTAACTTTTTTTACTGACGAAAGCTCAAAAATAGATTTTAGATTTCACAGCAACAATTTATCTAAATCTTTTTTTTCAAAAGATTCAATAATAAAAATTCTCTATGGAAATAAATTAATTGAAGGAAAGTTTAAAAAAATAAACAGACACGGTCATTTAGAATTAATGAATAATGATATTACCCAGGAGATATCTTATGGGGAAATAATCCAGTGAATTTAACAATTGATATTGGAAATTCATTTATAATGATTTGTGCTTTTAAAAATGAAAAAATTTTAAAATATACCAAACTAGATGTATTTAAATTTAATGAATCTGAATTTTTAGAATTTATAGGAAATTTCTCTAAAATAGATCCTAAATTGAACATTCTAATTTCTTCAGTTGTTCCAAATATAACTAAAACATTAGCAATGTTATTAAAGTCTAAAAAATTAAGATTTTTTTTTGCTCGGGATTTAATTAAATACAGTAAGTTGAAAATAAATATTAGAAACAAAAAACAAATTGGTGATGATAGATTAATAAATATAATTTTCGCAAGATATTTATATGAAAGATCTGTTATTATTATTGATTTTGGTACTGCAACAACAATAGATATTTTAGATAAAAAAGGATTTTACGACGGAGGTGTTATTACACCTGGTATTAATTTATCATTGAAATCTCTTCAAGAAGGAACGGCAAAATTACCTCTGGTAAAATTTAAAAAAATTAATGAAGTTGTAGGAAGAAACACTAGTCAGGCAATACAGTCTGGTTTTTACTGGGGTTATATTTCAATGATAGAGGGTTTAGTAAAAAAAATTGAAATTGAAAAAAAAACTCTATTTAAAATTATTTTAACCGGTGGAAATGCAAAATATTTTAAACAATGTTTTAGTAAAGTTATTAAGATTGACGAATTTTTTAATTCTAAAGGTTTAAATTATTTAATTAATTCTTACCTAAAATTTAAATTATGAAATATTCTAAAAGTGATTTAATTTTTTTACCCTTAGGCGGTTCTGGCGAAATCGGCATGAACTGTAACCTTTTTCATTACAACGATAGTTGGTTAATGGTTGATCTTGGAGTAACGTTCAGTGATAATGAATCAAGTCATTACGAGCTTATAATGCCGAATATTGATTTTATTATTGATAAGATTAATAAATTATCTGGCATAATTCTTACTCATGCTCATGAAGACCATATTGGAGCAATGCCATATCTCTACGAATATCTTAAAAAAGCACCTATTTATACTACTCCTTTTACCGCATCAGTTTTAAAAAGAAAATTTGAATCTCAGGGTATATTTGACTATGAAATTAAACTTTTAGAATACAATAGGAGTCAATTAATTGGGTCATTTGAAGTTAAAATCTTTTGTATGACGCATTCTATTCCTGAATCTAATGCTATTTTTTTAAAGACAAAAAAAGGTAACATTTTTCATTCGGGTGATTGGAAAATTGACTCTTCACCATTAGTTGGAGAATCAATAAGTGAATCAAAAATAAAAACTTTTACTGAAAACAACGTTGATGTGATGATATGCGATTCGACAAATGTTTTTAATATCGAACCATCAGGAAGTGAGGGTGAAGTAAGAGAAAGTCTAAAAAAAATTTTTTCAAATAAAGAAAAAGGCAAAATAATTGTAACATGTTTTGCGTCAAATATTGCAAGATTAGAAACAATACTCAAAGTATCCACCGAATTAGAGAAGTATTGTTTACTTATGGGTAGATCACTTCATAGGATTTACGAATCAGCTAAAGAAAATAATTTTTTAAACCAGTTTTCTAACGTTATTTCTGAAAAACAAGCAGCATTAGTTCCTGAAGAAAATTTAGTTATAATTTGTACTGGTAGTCAAGGAGAAAAAAGAGCAGCTTTAAGCAGATTGGTAAATGATGAGAATAAATTTTTTAATTTACATGAAAATGACACAGTTATATTTTCTTCGAGAGAGATTCCAGGTAATGAAAAAAAAATAAATGAGGTTAAGTCTGTAATTCTTAAAAAAAGATGTGAACTTTTGGACCATAATAATTCAATGGTTCATGTGTCTGGACATCCTTCCAAAAACGAACTCAGGCAAATGTATGATTGGATTTCTCCAGATTTATTAATTCCTGTTCATGGAGAATATCGTCACTTAGATGAACATATAAAATTTTCTAAAGAATGTGGGATTAGGAATCAAATTCTTGTTGAAAATGGTAATTTAATAAATTTAAATAAAGACCAGAAAACTAATGTTATGCATAATGTAATTTCAGGAAAGAAAGTCTTAAGAGGAAATAAAGTTATTCCAATTGAAGATAAATATCTTAAGAATTTAGACTCAATATCAACAAAAGGCGAAATATTTATAAATATAATAATGAATACGGAAGACACTATAATGGCTGATCCAATTATATTTTGCCCGTCTTTATTACTAGAAGAGGAAAAAATTGAGGAAATAAAAAATGTTATCAAAGAAGAGATTTATAATTACTCAAATAAATATGTAGATGATGAAGTCTTTCGTCATGAGCTTAAAATTAAAGTTAGAGGCTTCTTAAAGTCTGAAATTGGTTTAAAACCTCTTACTATTATTGAGATTGTGAGAATTTAGATTATAATAACTTGATGATAACAAAATTTAATCATGTAGCTATAGTTGTTCCAGATCTATATGAAGCTTCAAAAAGATATGAAGAGGTTCTAGGAGCAAAAGTTTCTAAAATAAATAATTATTCTGATCATGGAGTAAGTGTAGTTTTTGTTGAGCTTCAAAATACAAAAATCGAACTTATGTACCCGTATGGTAATAACTCTCCAATCAAAAAATTCCTTGAAAAAAATAAGAATGGAGCAATTCATCATATTTGTATTGAAGTTAAAGATATAAAAAAAGCCTGTGAGCAGATGAAATCTTTTGGCATTCGTATTTTGGGAGATGAAAATCCTAAGAATGGAGCCCATGACAAACCTGTAATTTTTTTACATCCAAAGGATTTTTATGGTACATTGATAGAATTAGAACAGGAGTAATGTTGTTCGGTTTAGAAATTATTGTTATTTTTGTAATAATTTGGTGGCTGGTTTTATTTATTGTTCTTCCTTTTGGTATTCAAAAAGATGATAATGTTAAAGATGGAAATGATCCCGGGGCTCCAAAAAACCCTATGTTAAAAAAAAAAATTATCCTAACTTCAGTTATTTCATTCATTTTGTCCATTTTAGTCTCAGTAATAAAAAATGAAATTCTCTAATTTTTTTATACCGACAATTAAAGAATCACCAAGTGATGTTAAGATGAGATCACATGACTTAATGATTAGGTCAGGTATGATAAGACAAGAAGCTTCAGGTATTTATAGTTGGCTCCCTTTAGGTTTTAGAGTTTTAAAAAAAATCATTAGCATTATTGAAAACGAACATGACAATGCAGGCATTAATCAAATTTTAATGCCCACCATTCAAGGTTCTGAAATTTGGAAAATTAGTGATCGTTATGAAACTTACGGTCAAGAGATGTTAAGAATTGTTGATAGAAACGATAAAGAATTACTTTATGGTCCTACTAATGAGGAAATGATCACTTCTATTGGTAAGCAATATATTAAGAGTTATAAAAATCTTCCAAGAAGACTTTATCACATTCAATCAAAATTTAGAGATGAAATAAGACCTAGATTTGGTGTAATGAGAGCTAGAGAATTTATCATGAAAGATGCATACAGTTTTGACATAAATGAAAAAGATGGAGAAACCAGTTATTTATATTTCTTTAAATTATATTTAAGTATCTTCCAAAAACTTGAGATTCCTATTCTCCCTGTTAGAGCCCCTAGTGGTGAGATTGGAGGTAACCTTTCACATGAGTTTCATTTGCTTGTAGATTCAGGTGAATCAGATATATGTATAATGAAAAATGTAATTGAATCAAATCTTGTAGATCTTAATTTAGAGCAAATATTAAATCTTCAGTCCTACACACTGGATTTTTACAAAGAAAATCAGTATACGGAGAAGTTAAATGATTATAAAAGTATTGAGTTGGGACATATATTTTTATTTGGTACAAAATATTCAAGTGCATTTAATTTTGAAGTGGATTCAGTTGAAGGTAAATTTTATCCATTTATGGGTTCATATGGATTAGGAATTTCAAGGATGCCTGCTGCTGTTATTGAACTTTCAAATGATAAAGACGGAATCATTTGGCCTAAAGCTTTAGCACCTTTTTCTATACAGATAATAAACCTTATGTCTAATGACAATAATTGCATTCAATTTTGTGAAAAACTATATTCAGAGCTTATCGATAAAAAAATGGATGTTCTTTATGATGATAGAAATGAAAGCCCGGGAAAGAAGTTTTCTGATGCTGATTTAATAGGAATTCCAGTTCAAATCATATGTGGTAATTCTTATAAGAAATCAAATCAATTGAGTATTATAGTCAGAAAAACAAAAAAAGAAATTAATGTCGATAGTAATAAAATTGTCAATTTTTTAATGGATATGATAACATAACTTTCATGATTTCATTTTTTGAGATTTGGGTTTCAGCAAAATACCTTTTTCCTAAGACTAAAGAAAAATTTTTTTCTCTAATTACACTTTTTTCTTTTTTAGGAATTTCAATTGGAGTGGCCACATTAATTATAGTTATGTCAGTTATGAATGGTTTTAGAGATGAATTGACATCAAAAATACTTGGTATAAACGGTCATCTAAAAATTAATTCTAAATTCGGTAAAGTAATAAATGATGATAAAGATTTCGCTGAAAAAATATTCAGGAATAAGGATAATATTTTATTTCATAAGATTATCATTAATCAAGGATTGTTTAGTTATAAAAGTTATTCTAGTGGGGTTTTATTGAAAGGTGTTTCACAAAAATTCTTTGAAGAGCGTGATATTTTTTTAAAAAAAATTGATAAAGAATCTCTGGACAATTTTGGAAAAAACCAAGGTGTTTTTGTAGGAAAAAAATTAAAACAAAAATTAAATTTAGAGGTAGGTGATTTTATTACAATTTTGTCTTCTAAGAGCTATGAAACTTTTTTTGGTAATTTACCAAGATCAGCAAATTTTAAAATAATTGGTTTTTTTGATATTGGCATGTATGAATATGATAACTCACTAATTTTTATACCAATTAATCTATTACAAAAATTTCTTAATTATGAAGAAAAGTTTGATCATTTCGAATTAATAGTGAGCGATTTCAACGAAATAAATAAAATTAAAAATGAAATTACAAAAGAATTATCATCTCATCTTAAAATTGTTGATTGGAGAGAATTAAATCCATCTTTATTCAATGCAATTGAAGTTGAAAGAAACGTTATGTTTTTAATTCTTACTTTAATAATAATTGTTGCTGCTTTTAATTTAATCTCATCTATGATGATTTTGGTTTCTACAAAACAAAAAGATATTGCAGTCCTCAGAGTAATTGGTGTTACAAAATATCAATTATTGAAAATATTTATGATGAATGGATTTCTGATAGGGTTTCTCGGAACTTTATTAGGTGTAACTTTAGGATTAATATTTTGCTTAAATATTAATGAAATTAGAAATTTTATAGAATTTCTGGTCGGTTCTAATTTATTTTCTGAGGAAATTTATTTTTTTTCGAATTTACCAATTATATTGGAAAAGAATCAAATTTTAAAAATCACGTTTATGTCGTTATTTTTATCGTTAATTGCAACAATTTATCCTTCTATAAAAGCTACTAAAATAGAACCAATTAATTTGATTAAATGGGATTAATTTGATTAATTTAGACAACATCTGCCAATCTTATTTACAAGGTCAAACTTCAGTTAAAGTTCTCGAAAACTTAAATTTTAAAGTAAAAAAAGGTGAAAATGTTTATATTATCGGCCCATCTGGATCAGGAAAGTCAACTCTTTTAAATATAATCGGTCTTTTGGAAAGTCCTACTTCAGGTTTAGTAGAAATTTTTGGTGAAAATTGTAATGCTTTGAATTTGGAGGAAAAGGTAATTTTTAGAAAAAAAAAAATTGGATTCGTTTTTCAGAATAATCAATTGCTTGAGGATTTTAGTGTAGAAGAAAATGTTGCAATGCCTTTGATTTTAGAAGGAGTTTCATACAATAAATCTATTAAGATCGCTAATGAGCTACTTGAGTCACTGGACATAATTGAAAGAAGAAAGTTTAAGCCAGCTTTATTGTCGGGTGGAGAACAACAAAGAGCAGCAATTGCAAGAGCTGTTATTAAGAACCCTTTAATTTTACTTGCTGATGAACCAACTGGTAGTTTAGATAATCAAAATTCCTCTATAGTTTTTAATTTTATAAAAAATCTATCCTTTGAACGTGAATTAACTACAATTATTGCAACACATAATATTAATTTAATTAACAAACTTGATAAATGCTTTGTAATTGATAAAGGAAAA